>OHBW01000540.1_pt1 | contig 17523 bp, 10 predicted proteins | sample 1577411 | NCBI WGS metagenome assembly OHBW01 (sample SAMEA3879534, study PRJEB24766) | human gut metagenome | biome: human-associated habitat; feature: feces | place: USA | collected 1985/1987 | reverse complement strand
CACAACATAGAATATTTTTGTTTTTTGCGCTGTCTACTTGACAGGGGGCGGGTCAATAGCTCAAAGGTATCGCCCTATTTTTCTTTTCAGAGGGTTATTCCACTTTCATCTGCAAGGTTTACTATCTATTTGCCCTGTTTCTCAGCATACTGTATCGTGCGGTATGCTCCGCCACTTTTATGCTGGATACAGCATACCACAAGGTCTGCTCGGTCGATCATACTGCGGTTGCGGACTTGGATAGCGGACTTTGGGTGTGCTTCGGATGATTCGTCACACATCTCAACTTCATCATAATAGTCAAGGTACTCCTTTTCGTTGTCACGGTATTCGGCTTTCATATACGGCAGGACAAGTGTGAAGTGGGTATTGCCGTAACCGTAACTGCGGATAGCTCGCTTAATGGTAGCAGAAGCAAGTCAAATTCTCCGTCCCGTTCGATCAGGAAGTCAACATACTCTTTCTGCGTTATCAGGTCATACAGGAGCTTGTGGAGTGTTATCGTATGCTGTCTGATGAAAGGGCAGAAAAGCTACTGCAATTCTTAAAAACGCTTGTCTGAGCGAATAATGGTATATCAAAGGCTATTGCAGTATGCGATAGCCTTTCGTTTTATCAACCGTAATTGTACTTAATACGAAAATCCCCAGTGAAAAATATAGATTTTTCGGTGTCGAATGATTGACTATTTGTGCAGATTGTGCTATAATATAACAGATAATACCTCGCTGTAAGCGTAGGTTTAAGAGGTGTAAAAACTATGGCTGAAAAGAATACCGCCAATATTGGCTTTGAAAAGCAGATTTGGGACGCTGCCTGCGTGTTGTGGGGGCATATTCCGGCTGCCGAATATAGAAAAGTTATCGTGGGACTTATCTTCCTGCGTTACATATCAAGTGCATTTGAGAAGCGTTATAACGAGCTTGTGGCTGAGGGTGACGGCTTCGAGGACGAGCCTGACGCATACCTTATGGACAATATTTTCTTCGTGCCTGAAAAGGCTCGGTGGTCGGTGGTGTCCGCTGCGGCTCACACTCCTGAGATCGGCTCGGTCATTGATGATGCTATGAGAGCTATCGAGGACGAGAACAAGACATTGAAAAACGTTCTTCCGAAGAACTACGCAAGCCCCGACTTGGACAAGCGTGTTCTCGGTGATGTTGTCGATCTGTTCACCAATATGGATATGACCGACACGGAGGACAGCAAGGACTTGCTCGGTCGCACTTATGAATACTGTATCGCTCAGTTTGCCGCCTACGAGGGTGTCAAGGGCGGTGAGTTCTATACTCCGTCAAGCGTGGTGCGTACCCTTGTTGAGATATTGCGTCCGTTTGAGAACTGCCGTGTTTACGATCCTTGCTGCGGTTCGGGCGGTATGTTTGTGCAGAGTGCGAAATTCATTCAGGCTCACAGCGGAAACAGGGGCAATATCTCTGTTTACGGACAGGAGTCCAATGCCGACACTTGGAAAATGGCTAAGATGAATATGGCTATCCGTGGTATTGATGCGGATTTCGGACAGTATCACGCTGACACGTTCTTCAACGACCTGCACAAGACCTTGAAAGCCGACTTTATCATGGCAAATCCGCCGTTCAACCTCTCAAACTGGGGGCAGGACAAGCTCAAAGACGATATTCGCTGGAAATACGGTGTGCCGCCTGCCGGAAACGCTAACTATGCGTGGATACAGCACATGATACACCACCTTGCACCAAACGGCAAAATTGGTCTGGTGCTTGCAAATGGTGCGCTGTCAACGCAGTCCAGCGGTGAGGGTGACATTCGTAAAAATATCATTGAAGCCGACTTGGTTGAGGGTATCGTTTCGATGCCGACACAGCTTTTCTACTCCGTCACTATCCCTGTAACGCTGTGGTTCATTACAAAGGGTAAGAAGCAGAAAGGCAAAACGCTGTTCGTTGATGCTCGTAAAATGGGTTATATGGTTGACCGCAAGCACCGTGATTTCACGGACGAGGACATTCAGAAACTTGCTGATACATTCAAGGCATTTCAGGACGGCACATTAGAGGAAGTCAAGGGCTTCTGTGCGGTGGCTGACATTCAGGCTATCGCTGCACAGGACTATATCCTTACACCGGGACGCTATGTCGGCATTGAGGAGCAGGAAGATGACGGCGAGCCGTTCGATGAGAAAATGAAGCGCCTGACCTCGGAACTGTCGGATATGTTCAAGAAGTCCCATGAGCTTGAAAATGAGATCAGGGAGAAGCTGGGGGCGATTGGGTATGACATTTGATATTGTTCAATTATGCGATATTAATATTGATGTAATTGACGGTGATAGAGGAAAAAACTATCCTCATCAAGATGAATTACTTGAAGCAGGTCATTGCCTTTTCCTTTCTGCTAAGAATGTTACACAAAATGGTTTCTTATTCGCTGATAATCAATTTATCACACAAAAAAAAGATGAGTTGCTGAATAATGGAAAACTAATGCGTGGAGATATTGTGATTACAACTCGTGGTACTGTGGGTAATGTTGCAATATACTCTGATGAAGTGCCTTATGATAATATCCGTATAAATTCAGGAATGCTTATTATAAGGTGTGGTGATAAGATTGATAATTACTACTTATATCAAGTGCTAAGAAGCAAATGGTTCTATAATCAAATCTTATCAATACAAAGCGGAAGTGCGCAGCCTCAATTACCCAAATCGCATTTTCTAAAAATGACTATTCCTATGCCCAATATGAATACACAGCATAAAATCGCAGGCGTATTATCCAGCATAGGTAATAAGATTTCTGTAAATACTGCGATAAATGAAAATTTACATCAGCTTATAGCAGCTTACTATGCTGAAATCTTTAAGGAATGTGAGCATACCGCAAAAATCAGCGACTACGCTGATAGAGTTTTTAGTGGTGGTACACCAACTACCTCAAATGAAACCTACTGGAGTGGAGAGTTCAAATGGCTTTCATCGGGTGAAACTTCTCAAAAATACATCGTAGATACTGAAAAAACTATTACACAGGCAGGCGTTGATAATTCTTCTACCCGATTAGCCAAGAAATATGATACTGTAATAGCATCTGCTGGTCAAGGTCACACCAGAGGTCAAACCTCGATGTTGCTTACAGATACCTATATCAATCAGTCTATCATAGTTGTAGAGTCGGAAAGAATATATATGCCGTTTATTTATTGGAATATCTGCGGAAGATATGAAGAATTAAGAGTAATATCCAACTCCAATAGTATCCGTGGTAGCCTCACTACAAAAATGATTTCGGCATTTACTTCTCCTAAAGCTGATATAACGCAAATAAGTAGATTTTCAGAATTAGCTTGGGCTGCTATACACGAAATAGAAAAGAATTGCAATGAGATAGCAAGACTTGCCGCCATCCGTGACACGCTCCTGCCGAAGCTGATGAACGGCGAGATCGACGTGTCGACAGCGCAGATTTAGGCGGCTTGCAGGCGTAAATTTTCATTTATGTTAGGAGTACGATATGAACTTACCAACAGAATATATTGAAAAGTTTGCTGAATGTTACTGTAATAGGCTGTTGGATCGTCGCATCAGTTACTACATTCATGATAAGGACAATCACTCAAGAGCTAATACTGTTCATTCTGGCATTATATGGAGTCGTGAAGCAGTAAAACAGCTTAATTCCATTGATTTCAGAAATAATCACGATCTTAATCATTTGATATTGCTTATAACTTATATTGACATTCTTCTTGAAGCAACTGACCAGATATATCGTGTATTATATAAGGAAAAGAAGCAAATGCCTTTGCCTGATGATACTGTTTTTCTGAATCGTCCAGAGTTATACAAGTCTCTCGATGATAGGCAGTATTTCAAAGAAATACGCGCACTTCTCAGCGCCCACCCTATCAATCTTAATGAGCCGAACTCCAAAGAGAAACGATTTGCTGATACTCCTATTGTCTATAATCCGATTACAGATTTCAAGAGCTATCATAAAATTGAAGGAGGATACGATTTTTCATCTCGTCTATGGACAGCGACTCGACATGATGAGAATACTATTCATTTTCCGATTAGAATTAACGAATTAGAAGCCTTTGCAGAAATACTAAACAATAGATATACTGTATTTTTACAAAGAGTACGAGATATAGCATATAAGAGAATTTGAGGTGAGATATTTATGCCTTACACCGAAGAAAAATACGAAAACGCAATAATACAGCTATTTGAGGAAATGGGCTACACCCACGCCTACGGTCCGGCAATAGACCGTGACTATAAGACACCGCTGTATATGGACGAGCTTACAGAAGCCTTGTATCGGCTAAATCCCACGCTCCCCGATGATGCGATCAGCGATGCACTCTTTAAGCTCCAGAATTTTGAAAACGGCGAGCTGGTGCAGAAAAACGCTGTATTTATGGACTATCTGCAAAACGGCATCGAAGTCCGCTATACTGATAAGGGCGAGGAGCGTTCTGCAATCTGCTATCTTGTTGACTACGCAAACACGGACAACAACTCATTTATCGTTGCAAATCAGTGGACTTTCATAGAGAATGACGAGAAGCGCCCCGATGTCCTGCTGTTCATCAACGGTCTGCCCGTGGTGCTTATGGAGCTGAAATCTCCCTCCCGTGAGGAAACGGACGCTTCCGAAGCCTATACGCAGATCAGGAACTATATGCACTCCATTCCCTCTATGTTCATCTATAATGCTATCTGCGTTATGAGTGACCTTTCCGAAAACCGTGCAGGCACGATCACTTCGGGCGAAGATCGCTATATGGAGTGGAAAACAAAAGACGGCAGCTATGAAAATACGCAGTTTGCCCAATTTGACACGTTCTTTGAGGGTATCTTCACGAAAGACCGCCTGCTCGACATTCTAAAAAACTTTATCCTGTTTTCCAACGAGGGCTTGCAGAGTTATAAGATACTTGCAGGCTATCATCAGTATTTTGCCGTTCGCAAGGCTATCGAATCCACCAAGAAAGCTACTGTCACCGACGGTAAGGGAGGTGTGTTCTGGCATACGCAGGGTTCGGGCAAATCGCTGTCTATGGTATTCTATGCCCATTTACTGCAATCTGCCCTTGAAAGCCCGACTGTCGTTGTTATCACGGACAGAAACGATCTTGACGATCAGCTCTATTCGCAGTTTGCGAAATGCAAGGCGTTTCTCCGTCAAGAGCCTGTCCACGCTGAAAGCCGTGAACACCTGAAAACACTCCTTGACGGTCGCAAGGCTAACGGCATTATCTTTACCACGATGCAGAAGTTTGAGGAATCGGGTGAGCCGCTGTCTGAAAGAAGAAATATTATTGTCATGGCTGATGAAGCTCATAGAGGGCAGTACGGTCTTACCGAAAAGATCAAGATGACGAAGAATGAGGACGGCGAGCTTGTTGCCCGTAAGGTCATCGGTACAGCTCGAATTATCCGTGATACGCTCCCGAATGCTACATATATCGGCTTTACGGGTACGCCTATTTCCAGAGAGGACAGAAATACCCGTGAAGTATTCGGAGATTATATTGACATCTATGACATGACACAGGCTGTCGAGGACGGTGCGACACGTCCTGTCTACTATGAAAGCCGTGTCATGAAGCTGAAACTCGATGAAAACACTCTGAAACTGATCGACACCGAATATGAGATCATGGCGCAGAATGCCGATGCTGACGTAATAGAGAAAAGCAAGCGTGAGCTTGGGCAAATGGAAGCTATCCTCGGTCACGATGATACGATAAAGTCCCTTGTTGACGATATTCTTGACCATTATGAAAGCTATCGTGAGAACCTGCTGACAGGTAAAGCGATGATCGTTGCATACTCCCGTGCTATCGCTATGAAGATATATAAGCGTATCCTTGAAATTCGTCCGGGCTGGGAGGAAAAGGTCGCTGTGGTCATGACGGCTTCTAACAAAGATCCCGAGGAATGGCACAGTATCATCGGCAACAAGCGCCACAAGGAGGAGCTTGCAACAAAATTCAAGGACAATGACAGTCCTCTGAAAATTGCTATCGTGGTCGATATGTGGCTGACAGGCTTTGATGTGCCGTCCCTTGCGACGATGTATGTCTATAAACCGATGATGGGCTATAATCTGATGCAGGCTATCGCCCGTGTCAACAGAGTGTTCCGTGACAAGGAGGGCGGTCTTGTCGTTGATTATGTCGGTATCGCAGGTGCATTGAAGCAGGCTATGAACGATTATACCGTTCGTGACAAGAAGAATTACGGCAACACGGATATTGCAAAGGTAGCATATCCGAAGTTTCAGGAGAAACTGCAAGTCTGCCGTGATCTGCTCCATGAATATGATTATTCTGCATTTTTCGGCGGTAATGAGCTTACGGCAGGACGCACGATCACTGGTGCGGTCAATTTTCTCATGGACAGAAAGAGGGAGAAAGACAGAGAAAGCTACACAAAAGAAGCTCTGCTGCTGAAACAGGCACTTTCGCTGTGTTCCTCTATCGCTGAGGAAGATGAGCGTGAAGAAGCCGCCTTTTTTGAAGCTGTCCGTGTCCTGTTGATGCGTATTCTCAATCAGGGCGGAGGTAAAAGGCTCTCACTCCCTGAGATCAATGCCAAAATCAATGAGCTGTTGAAGCAGAGTATCAAGAGTGATGGTGTTATCAACCTTTTCTCCGACAAGGAACAGGACTTTTCGCTGTTTGATCCAAAATTCTTGGAGGAGATCTCCAAAATGAAAGAAAAGAACCTTGCTGTTGAGCTGCTGAAACGCCTGATTGCTGAACAGGTACATATCTACAAGCGAACAAACCTTGTAAAATCGGAGAAATTCAGCGAGATCATGCAAAGTGCTATGAACCGCTACCTCAACGGTATGCTTACCAATGAGGAAGTCATTCAGGAAATGCTCAACCTTGCAAAGCAGATCAGAGAAGCACAAAAAGCAGGCGAAGATCTCGGTTTGACTGCTGATGAGCTTGCTTTCTACGATGCACTCACCAAACCGCAGGCGATAAAAGACTTCTACGAGAACGAGGAGCTTATCGCTATCACAAAGGAGCTTGCCGATACGCTCCGCCGTAATCGCACGATAGACTGGCAGAAGCGTGAGAGTGCAAGAGCCAGAATGCGAATGATGATAAAGAAACTTCTGAAAAGTCATCGCTATCCGCCGGAGGGTATGGACGATGCGGTGGCTACTGTTATGCAGCAGTGTGAGCTGTGGGTTGACAACGCAAGTATGAATTGATATAGGAGATGAAATTATGCTGAAAAAAGCAACATGGCCGCTATTTACACTTTCAAAAAAACGTAAAAGAATAGATACTAATCCTGATTATCAGCGACCAGCAGTATGGACAAAAGCACAAAAGCAACTATTGATTGATTCAATTTTACGAGACTTCGATGTACCTAAAATTTATTTGCACGAAAAAAACAATGACACATATGATGTTATCGACGGTCAGCAACGTATTCGTGCAATATGGTCGTTCTATGATGATGAGTTCGCTTTGCCTAAAGATGCTGAACCTGTTAATGGTTATGATGTTGCAAACAAAAAGTATAGCGAACTTGATATGGATATTGCAACAATAATAGATAGCTATAATTTGGATTTCGTTATACTTGATACACAGAACGAAGATGAAATACGAGAAATGTTCCTGAGGCTTCAAAATGGTACGACTTTAAAAGCTCAGGAAAAAAGGAACGCAATGCCCGGACGAATGAGGGTTTTATAAAAGAGCTTACTAATCATGAATTCTTCTCGAAAGTCAATTTTTCCAATACTCGTTTTACTTATGATCTCATAGCTGCTCAAATGACACTTCTTGAATTGAACAAGGGTATTTGCAATATAAAAGATAGAGATTTAAATGCAATGTATGAAAAATCAAAGAATTTTAATACTTCATCCACTGATGCCAAAACAATATATCGCATTTTGGATTATCTTAATAAAATGTTTCCTGTCAAAACACCGGAGTTGAAAAGATACAGCACCATTTCACTATTTATACTAATTATGGATTTAATGCCGAACTATGATATTCGTGAGCGAGAAGCTGATATTGCAAAGTGGTTTATTGATTTTGAAGCTGAGAGATTATTAGACGAACATAAAGAACCAGAAAAGCAAGATCCACGTCTTGTAGTCTACCATGAAAGAGTATCTCATTCATCTGACTCGGAAGATTCATTACTTTACAGACATAATTTCCTTAAAGAAAGCCTTTTAACCCATGTTCCTAATCTTCCACAAAAAGATCCTAAAAGAAGTTTTGACGAGGCGCAGCGTCAAGTCATTTATCGACGTGGAAACGGTATTTGCAAAATATGTGGGGTAAAATGTAATTGGAATAACTGGGAAGCAGATCATATTACTCCATGGAGTAAGGGTGGAAAAACCGAAATAGAGAATGGACAGGTACTCTGTCCTTCATGTAATTCAAAGAAAAGCGATTCGTAAGAAATAATATCCAACAAAACTTAGTCTATTGGTGCACACAAAACCTATCCCACACAACTCACATTCAGCATTGTGGTATATCTCATAATCAGTGGATACTAAAATGATACATAGCAACATTAAAGCACCCTCTCGGAGCGTTCCTGAGAGGGTGCTGTTTTCATCGGTTTGTTTTCCGCTCGGCAGGCTCGGACGGCGTTGAGGGGCATTTTCGTTCGTCACAGTCCGCACCACATTGCTGATAAGCTCAGCGAGGACGGTGTACCAATTCCCTCAGATTACTACTACGCAAAGCTTGGCAAACCTAATCCTCGCCGTACAAGGCATATGTGGAGCCGTGAAACAGTCAAGCAGATACTTCACAATTACACCTACCTCGGACATCTTGTTCAGCTCCGCACAAGAACTGTCAGCTACAAAAATCACAAGGTCATCAAAAATGACGATGAAGACATGATCGTTGTGAAGAATACGCACGAAGCTATTGTTTCTCAGGAGCTTTGGGACAGGGTGCGTGAGATGGAGCAATCGGTGTCGCAGGGCAAGCGTAACAGTAGTGGCTCAGCGGTTTGATCTACTGTCAGGACTGCGGAAACAAAGTCCGCCTTGCGTGGAACAATACCACAAGCGGCAGTAAGAAGAAGCCGAGAAAGTATATCCACCACAATTACAACTACACTTCTTACATGAAATTCGGAAAGCGATACTGTCCCAGCCATTACATTAAAATGCAGGATATGGACGCTATCGTGCTTAAAGATATTCGCAGTCTCGCACTAGAGGACGAGGAAAAGGCAAAAGCGGAATCTCTTGCACGCAAGGCGAAGCATCATGAAGAGCAGTATTCCGTGGACACCAAGAAGTTCACAGAAGGCGGATACCGCTTACAGGAGCTTACCCGTGAGATGTGTCTGGTATCACGCTTGATGCCTATGTCGAGGTGCAGCCCCGTGAGATCTACATCTACTACGAGCTACTCGATGAACCCCTCAAGGACAAGAGAAGCCTGTTTTAAGGCGTATTTACGTTATTTATCAACCATACGAAAGTGTGTTACCATTTGGCAAGGGGACTACCGCTGATTTTTACAGTCACTTGGATTTCAACTCTAAGATTGACTCAGCTAATACGATCGCCAATATCCTCGGTGGCGGAGCTGTCGAAAGGCCGCCCGCTACGGAAAGCAAGAGTGTAGGAAGCCCTAATACGGCTGATGACATGAAGAAATAAAATAAATGTGACTGATTGGTAGATAAACGGACAAAAAAATAAAATCGGACTTCAAAAAAGCCCGATTTTACGATGATTTATGGTGCCGCTAACCGGACTTGAACCGGTACGGATTTTACTCCGAGGGATTTTAAGTCCCTTGTGTCTGCCTATTCCACCACAGCGGCATGCAAGATATATTATAACACTTTTTTTGCAAAATGTCAACGCTTTTTTGCAAATTACAAGTTGTTAAACAGAAATAAATGGTAATCGTGGAATGGCAACGGTGTTTATTTTAAATCTTTTTGCCTTGAAACTGAAAATCTGTAGATAAATACAGATATTAAAGCGGTGACGACTTCTGTTATCCAGAATGCGTTCCATACGCCTGTTGGTCCCGTGAGCTTGCAAAGGAAGAACGCAAGTGGCAGTATTATCGCAATAAATCTGCACAGAGATATCATAAGCGACGGAATGCCCATGCCAAGTCCCTCCAGCGCACCTGATGAGGTGACGGATACTGCGGAGATAACAAAGCCGATACAAATTAGGCGCAGTGCAGTTTTGCCTATGGCGATAGTGTCGGCGTTTTCCGTGAAAAGCCCTATGAGCTTTGCTGGGAAAAGTGCGCATATGATAGTTCCTGCCGCCAATATCACACCTGTCATGTAAAGGACAATGCGGTAAATTTTCTTCACACGCTCCCTCTCGCCTGCTCCGTAGTTAAAACTGATAACTGGTCGCATACCCTGAATAACACCATTTGCGGGTAGATAAAGAAAGGTCTGGAGCTTGTAGTAAATTCCAAGAACAAGCACATAGCTTTGTGAATATGCCGCAAGTATGCCGTTGAGGGCGGATATGAGAAGTGACGGCAGTGCAAGATTAAGTGTTGCAGGAATGCCTATGGAGTACATCTTTGCGATTATCATGCCGTCAGGACGCTTGTGTTTTGTGGAAAGCTTAACAGGAAGCTCACAGCGAAGATATGCCATTATGTATATGACAAGGGTCAGCACCTGACCAATACCGGTGGCGAGTGCCGCACCCCTTATACCCATTTCAGGAAAAAATCCAACGCCAAAAATAAGCAGAGGGTCAAGGATTATGTTTGCAATACAGCCGCAGAGCATACTGAACATTGATATCTTCATTCTGCCGACAGATTGGAATATCTTCTCAAATGCAATGGCAAGCATTAATGCAGGAGAGAATGTAAATACAATGTTGCAATACTGCACGCCAAGATCTACAACGTTTTTATTACTTGTGAACATAGATAGAAATGCAGGCATTATAAGTATACATATTATCATTAGCACAATACCATGCAAAGCCGAAAGGGCAAGTCCCTGAGTTGCGGCAATGTCAGCCTTTTCCTTTCTGCCTGCACCAAGATATATGGCAATGACCGCATTGATGCCGATACCAAAGCCGATAGCAGTGGCACTTATAAAATTCTGCACAGGGAACACCAGTGAAAGCGATGTCATTGCGTCCTCGCTTATCTTTGCCACGAAAAAGCTGTCGATGATATTGTAAAGAGAGTTTACAAGCATTGATATCACCATTGGCAGGGACATTGAAAGCAGAAGAGGGAAGATCGGTCTTGTTTTCATGAAATCACTGTTCATTTATTTTTTTACACTCCTTTGTCTGTGGGCAGAAAAAAAGCCGCACAGCCTGTTTGCTGTGTGGCGAAAAGTGACATACTGTCAGGAAAAATCCACGCAAGTTTTACAAAGTATATTTTAACATAGCGGTATGATTTTGTCAATAAATTTTCTTTAATATTATGTTTCAAAAAAGTATACAAACACGCTAATTGTAGATTGACAAGATTTTTCTGCTATGGTAAAATGTTATTATGATAATTTATGTTAGGGGAGAAAGCGTAATGACTTTTATAGAGTGGCTCAAAGACTGTAATGAAGCAGACCCTTTGACTAAAAAGGTTTACATATGTAATGATTATCTCAACGCCGAGAGAATGTTGGAGAACGCAAGCGGTGAAAATATTGTTATAAGGCTTGAAAGATACACAGTCGCAGATCATGCAAAGCATATTATCGAAACCAGTGCCGAGTATATGGACAGCAGGATAATAACGCTGTCAAATGCTGAGGGCTGTGAGATAGTAAGACGTATTATTGATGAAAGAGGTATAAGCTATTTCAAAAGCGACGACCATAATGCCTGCATGGAGATATTCAAGACGATATCAGAGCTTAGAATGAACTGTATAGGCCCTGATTCATTGTCCTTGGACAGCAGACGTATCAACACGCTGAGTGCGATCTTTCAAGCGTATGAAAATAAGCTTTCAGACAGCAAACTATATGACAGTGCAAAGCTCATAAGCATTGCCAGCGGTCTTATAAAGGCTGGTAAGGCAGACGTGAACAGCGTTCATTTTGCATATGATAAAGAAATAGAAGCTGACAAGCTGACAGCGGAGTATATAGGGCTTTTGCCTGATCCTGCGGTTATAGATAACATGGCTGATATGAGCGATGAGCAGTATCAGAATGGTCTGAGAAAATTAGCACAAAAGGCGGAGCTTTGGAGAAATTATGGCGTAACAAACGAGGTGGAGAGAACTGTTCTACATATCGTGAACAGTGGTTACGAGCTTTGCGATACCGCTGTGCTGTGTCCAGATGATGAGTATATGGACTTGCTCGTGAATATGTGCGATCAATACAAAGTCCCTGTGGAATTTCCTGAGGGCATTTCATGCAGACACAGTGACGTTGTTGCATTTTTCAGGGCAATGCTCAAATGGTGCAAAAATGATTATAGATTTGACCTGTTCAGAGATGTAATGCTTTCGCCTGTTTTCCAATATGAGGAGAAAGTAGAGGACGGCAAGACCAAAAGCAAGGGCAGGATATTCCTTGAAGCACAGAACTCTGGAAACGGCTGGGGCATTGAATGGTATAGCACAAGGGATAGTCAGGTGTTCACTGAATTTTATGATGTCTTTAAAAAAGATTATGTCAGCGCAAAAGAGTTTTACGGTGGCGTGCTGAACTTGGTGAATGATTATGTGAAAGGTACAAACGCTGAGCAGAGAAGTTCCATATCAAGTGTTAAGGACGCTTTGATAGGCAGATATAGATTTTATGCAGACTATGACAAGAGTTTTAGCTTGCAGGAAGCAATGACTGAGATCACCGACATTGCAGAGAACGCAAGGTATTCTTTGCCTGCATCAAAAGGCGCTGTTACCTGCTGTCTTATGGGGCGGTATTCTGCGCTTTTCATGAAAAACATATATGTTCTTGGTCTGACAACAGGAAGATTTCCTGTCATGCAGGACGAGTCGCCTGTTCTGAACGATAAGGAGAGAGAACAGCTTTTCGGCAACCGTGACCATTGTTCTGACGCTATCGAGCGCAGAAAGCTCACTGACCTTGTGAGAACTGTTCTCATGGCTGAGAGAGCAAACCTTGTTGTAAGCTGTAGTGTTTATGATACCGTAGAAATAAGAGCGCAAAGCCCGTCGGCAGTGTATACTGTTATTGCGGCTGAAAAGGGCATTGATGTAAACAAAATAGAAGTGTATGATTATCTTTCTGACAGACGTAAGGTGAGCGTGCGTTCTGAGATATCATTAAACAGTGCTTTTCTTAACAAGGCAGGAGAAATCGGGCTTCATGATGACGGTGCAAAGCAAAGCGAAAGCCTTACGGAGTATCTTGATAAGCAAAGAGAAAGCCGTATAGATATATTGCGTGAAATGTGCGAAAAAAAACATTTTATCATTTCTGCCACAAGCCTTTCGACTATGCTTCAGTGTCCGCTGAGGTTTTTCTATGAGCGTATCGCCCATGTTGAAAAGCCGCAGGAGGTGGATATAGACCGCAGTGCATGGCTCAAAGGGAATGTCAAGGGAATGTATATACATGAGATAATGGAGAATTATGCCAAGACTGTGCTTAAAGGCAAAAGTGCGGCTGAGGTGTCTGAAATTGTTGACACAGCGGCGCTTGATGAGATATTCGAGAGCGTTTCTAAAAACTATCTCCGTAACTATCCCCCTGTGGATATGGCTGTTGCGCAGAGTGAGAGAGAGGAATATTACAACTGTGTCAAAGCTTATCTTGACGAACTGCACGGCGATATACACTCAGGCAAACGTGAGGTCGTTGAGGTCGAGTATCCGTTCAACGGTGATGTGGAGATAGGCAAATATACAGTCACCATAAGGGGTAGGATAGACCGCCTTGACAGGATAATAGACGGCACAAAGGTGTCATATCAGATAGTTGACTACAAGACGGAGGATATCAAAAAATTCAGGGAAAAGCTCCCAGAAGACCCACAGGATCATATTTATGCACTTGCGCTTGAAAATGGTTGTACGCCTGTGGGAGAAGTGAGCGAAAGTGATATCGTTTCCGCAGATTATGTTTTCATTCTTGAAAAAGGGAATTGCCATGTAGTTAACAATAAGGATAATTCTGGAATCGAAAACATGATAACAATAACATTTAAGAAAATAGTAGAAGAGGGTTTTAAAAAGTGTATTGTGAATAAGAATGATAAAATTACTCCATGCACGTTTTGTCCTGCTTATGAAGAAGTTTGCTCAGGGGGTGCAACAGAATGAGTGAAGAACAGATAAGAAGCTATATAATAGACAAAGACAGTTATGATAAGAATATCCTTGTTGAAGCAGGCGCAGGTGCAGGTAAGACAAGGCTTATAATACAGCGTGTTATAGGTCAGATAGGCGCAGGTATACCTGTTGAAAAGATAGTGCTTATAACTTTCACCAACGCTGCTGCAAACGAGCTTTATGAGAGGATACAGGCAGGGCTTACGGAGAATATCGCAAAATGCAGCGGTGAAGAAAAGAAGCTGTATGAGAACGCTGTTATGAATTTACAGCGCATGAAGATAAGCACTATACACAGCTTTTGTTTGAGTATGCTGTCAGAACAGCCTTTTGAAGCTGACCTGCATTTGGGATTAAAACTTGCCGAGGACGGTGAAACAAAGCAGGCACAGGCTGACTTTTTCGAGAGATATTACCGCACAAATGGTGCGAACATAGAAGATTTCGGCTTTCTGAACAGTAATCAATATAAGCTCAGAGATAGCCGTGTGAAAAACTTTCTTATGGAAACATTTCTTGAATGTGCTGAATACAGAGATGTTGAGTTTGTTAGGGATAAAAGCTATGACAGTGTGACATTTGACACCATAAATATGCTTGCCTATAAAGAAATGTGTAACTATAGGGATAGTCTTGTGCGTGCATTCTATAATGGTGCTTTGGGTGGAAAATACGAAGATATAGCAGGTTTTCTTGTTGATGATGTGATGAAGAAATTGCCTGATGATATGAAGACCTATGACCCAAAGTATAATTATGTAAAAGTCTGCACTAGTCTTAAAGCTTGCAAAAAGTTCCTTGAGCCTTTTAATAAGACGAAAATAAAGAAAGATCATCCAAAAAGCAATGAGAACATGGCTATTTTCAGCCCAAGTGGGTTTGATAATGTAAAGAAAGAAAATGCACTATATTCCCTCAACAAGACGGCAACGTATATAGAGCAGGCTGTAAAGGCTTATCAGGAGAGTGAAGACGGGGAGAGCGTTTCAAATGACGGGCTTTTGTATCACACTCACGAGCTTCTTAAAAACAGCAGTGAGGCAAGAGCGTTTTTCAAAAACAAGTATTACTGCATTTATATAGACGAGTTTCAGGATACTGATGTTATGCAGACTGAACTTCTGCTGTATCTTTGCGCAGACGACAGCAAGCTTATAGCAGGCGGTGATATATGGCAATGCCCACTCCGTGATGGTGCGCTGTTTGCGGTGGGCGACCCTAAACAGTCTATCTACGGCTTCCGTGACGCCGATATCAGGCTTTATAACAAAATGAAAGCCAAATTCCAGAACAATAACGAGAAAAACTGCGAGTTTTTCTCACTTGATTACAACTTCCGCTCTGATGAGCAGCTTATAGCTTGGGTAAATGAAAAGTTTCAGCCTGAAATAAACGGCAAATATGGTATGACATACAGCGATATGATATCAAAGGCTGATAAGCCTGCGGCTGTTTCCGACGATGTTATCAGAGGGGCATATTTTGTCAAAGATCCGGGTGCTGAAAGCGTGGCTAAGATAATTTCAGACCTAGTGAAGGTCGGAAAGATATTCGACAAGGGTGTGGAAAGACCTATAAGATACAGTGATTTTCTTCTGCTTCTTTGGAACACAACTCAAATGGAGTTTTATTCAATGGTCTTGACAGATCGTGGCATACCATATACAATGTGGGGCAAACGTCCTCAGAAAAACAGTCTGGTGCTGAAAAGATTTATTGCTCTTGCAGAGTTCGTTTTTGAAAGCTACAGCCCTACCGCAAAGGAAAAGGCTTATTCTATCCTTTGGAGATGTAGGCCTGACAGCATCGATTTTGAAGACGCTGAAATTGACGTAGACGATTATGAACAAAACTGTGAAAGCAATGACGCCACGCTTGTTGCAGTAAAGGCGTCTGCCGATACTGTTAATGAGCCTATAGCGAAGCTATATAAGATACTTGATTTTCCTGAGCTTCTTTTTGATAATACCAGCAACAGAGAATATGAGCTTTCAAATCTTATCTATCTTATTGAAAAGTGGGAAAAGCAGGATTTTGCAGGAAGCGATGAGCTTATGGACATGATGAAAAACGAGCTTTCTGTGCTGAAAGAAAAAGAGCTTATCCTTGACAGCAGTGAGCAGAACTGCGTAAGGCTCATGAATCTTCACAAGGCAAAGGGTCTTGAGGGGAATATCGTTATTATGGCGGAGGCTAAAAATCATAAATTCAGCGGTGGAAAGTACACCGACCTTGTGGCTAAAAGACAGGTCTATGTACCTTTGAAAACAAGCGATTATTCATATATGGACTATCTGACATTCTACCCTAATGAGAGGAAGCAGGCAGAGGATAAATATTTTGGCGAACAACTCAGGCTTGAATATGTTGCGGCCACAAGAGCAAAGCAGGCTTTTATATTTGTGTATACTTTTGAACGGAAAAAACCTGTGATCGACAAACTTATAATGAGCAAAATAGGCAGAGAACTGCCGCAGATAAACAATGCCACAGCGCAAAGTGCTGTGCAGGCAGCGCAGATAAACGTCAAGGATATATTCGACGAGGTGAACAACAGCCGAAATGCTTTTGATGAAAGCGTTAAAAAGCTCAGTGAGAAATATGTTAGCAAAATCACTCCTAGCCACCTTGAGGACGGCAAAAAGGTCGCTATACCAAGTGGAGTGGAGAAACTGTCTTATGAACGTCCAAAGGGCATAGATATCGGTCATATGGTACATCGTGCCTTTGAGCTTGCGGTGAATATGCGTGGAAAGCTGTTTCCGTATAACGAAACTTCACAGCAAAAAGAGCTTATTCAGAAGATTGTCAGTAGAGCGTATCTCGACTTTGAGGACGAGTGTAGCTCGCAGGCTTCTGAGAGCTTTTATAAGGACTATATCAACTATCAGCTTCACAGCTTTTTGAAAGATAAGGATATCGAAACATTGCTCAAAACTGCGCAGGCAGTGTATACAGAGCTTCCATTCTACAGTATGGACGGCAATGAATACAGCAACGGAGTTATGGATCTTGTGCTTAAAATGTCAGACAAAAGCTTTATCATAATCGACTATAAGACCAACATACAGGAAGAAGCCGACAGAAAGCTTTTTGAGGAGAGAATTTTAAAGACATATCGTTCACAGCTTGATTTCTACGAAAAGATACTCAGAAAAATGCTCTCGCTCAGTGAGGAAACCAAGGTGGAGTGCCATATTTACTTTATGAATGACGATAAGTATATAAAAAACTAGAGC
>OHBW01000528.1_pt1 | contig 17946 bp, 15 predicted proteins | sample 1577411 | NCBI WGS metagenome assembly OHBW01 (sample SAMEA3879534, study PRJEB24766) | human gut metagenome | biome: human-associated habitat; feature: feces | place: USA | collected 1985/1987 | reverse complement strand
CGTGGGCGGCATGACGGGCTGGGAGGCCCGCACCGTGCATCTCGACCTCTCGTTCCTGCCCGAGGGCACCTACGACGTGGAGCTCTTCCGCGACGGAGCCAATGCCCGCCGCATCGCGCGCGACTACCGTCGCGAGGTGCTGACGCTCGACGCATCTGAGGGGCTCGACGTGGAGCTCGCCCCCGGCGGAGGCTTCGCCGCACGCATTGTCAAACATTGATGCCGCCGGCCATGCGTCTCTCCGAAAAAATCGGCTACGGACTGGGCGATGCCGCCTGCTCGATGCTCTGGAAGCTCTTCAGCGTCTACCTGATGTTCTTCTATACGGACATCTGTGGCCTCGACGCCTGGGTGGTGGGCCTGCTCTTTCTGGTGACGCGCGTGTGGGATTCGCTGCTCGACCCCTTCGTGGGGCTCGTGTGCGACCGGACGCGCAGCCGCTGGGGAACGTTCCGTCCGTGGCTGCTGTGGGGCGCGCTGCCCTTCGGTCTGCTGGGGGTGCTCACCTTCTCGATGCCGGACTGGAGCGAAGGGGGCCGCGTGGCCTATGCCGCGGTGACCTACTCGGCGATGATGGTCGTCTATTCGCTGGTCAACGTCCCCTACGCCTCGCTGCTGGGGGTCATCTCCTCCGATGCGCAGGAGCGCACGACGCTCGCCTCCTTCCGCATGGCCTTCGCCGCGGGCGGCAGCATCCTGGCCGTGCTGCTCATCGAGCCGCTGGCGCGCCTCTTCGGCGGTGAGGCGGGGCATCCCGGCGGGTGGACCGCCTCGGTGGCCGTCATCTGCGCGCTGGTGGTGGCGCTGCTGCTGGCCACCTTCCTCTCGACGCGCGAGCGGGTACGTCCCGTGCGGAGCGAACGCCATTCGGTAGCCGTCTCGCTGCGCGATTTGATGCACAACCGTCCGTGGCTCATCCTCGCCGCGGCAGCCATCTGTCTGCAGCTCTTCAACGCCTTCCGCGAAAGCGGTACGGTCTACTACTTCAAATACTGCATCGGCGAGGGGGACTCCTCCGTCGTGCTGGGAGGCGTGGCCCTCACCGGCTCGGCCCTCTTCGTGGCCGTGGGGCAGCTCTTCAACATCGTCGGTATCATCTTCACCCCGGCGCTGGCCGCCCGCTTCGGCCGCCGGCGCGCACTGGCCGGCGTGCTGCTCGTCACGGCGCTCCTCTCGCTGGGCTTCCGCCTGGCCGAGGGGGCGGGTCTGGCGGCGCTGCTGGCCGCTCAGGCACTCATCAGCCTCGCCGTCGGAGGCGTGCTGCCGCTGCTCTGGGCCATGTCGGCCGACGTGGCCGACTATGCCGAGCGGTGTACGGGCCGCCGCGACACGGGGCTCATCTTCTCCTCCTACTCGATGGCCCAGAAAATCGGCTGGTCGGTCGGAAGTGCCGCCACGGCGTGGATTCTCTCGCTGGCCGGCTTCGAGGCTAATGCCGTGCAGAGCGAGGCGACGCTCTCGGTCATCGGCTTCCTGCAGAGCATCCTGCCGGCCGCTGCTGCGCTGGGCGCCTTTGTCTTTGTGCTGCGCTATCCGTTGCGAGACGGACAACCTGTCGAATCCTAAACTTCTGCTGCCATGTCCAACCCCAACATACTGACCGAAATACCTCCCATCTCGCCCCAGGACTGCTTCGTGGTCTTCGACCGCTACAAGCGCGAGTTCTGCTATCCGGTGCATATCCACCAGGAGTACGAGCTCAATCTGGTCTGCGGCGCGCAGGGAGCCACGCGCATCGTGGGAGACTCCATCCGCGAAATCGGGCCGCTCGATTTGGCCCTCATCACAGGCTCCTATCTCGAACATGCCTGGCTCAACGGCAACTACGCCTGCGATGCCGACGTGCACGAGGTCTGCATCCAGTTCTCGCCCGAGCTCTTCGAGAAGGGCTTCATCGACAAGAAGCAGTTCCACCCCATCCGGCGGATGTTCGAATATGCGCAGCGCGGCATCGCCTTCTCCGAGCAGACCATCGTGCGGGCGGAGCCCTATTTCGAGCGGCTGGTCTCCAGCGGCGAACGCTTCGCGTCGGTGCTCCACTTCCTGGCGCTGCTCAACTTCCTTGCCTGTGAGGGGGACTACCAGATTCTGGCCCAGCGGAGCGTCTCGACCGAGCCCGACAACTACAACAGCCCCCGGATTCGGAAGGTGATGCAGTTCCTCAACGAGAACTACCGCCGCGACATCCCGCTTGCGGAGGTGACGGCGCTGGTCAACATGAGCGAGCCCACCTTCCGCCGCTTCATCAAGCAGCACACGGGCAAGAGCTTCGTCACGCTGCTCAACGACATCCGGCTGGGCGCCGCCTCGCGGCTGCTCATCGAGTCGCCGACCAAGAATATCTCCGAGGTGGCCTACATGAGCGGCTTCAACAACCTCTCGAACTTCAACCGGATATTCCGTCGCTGCAAGGGGATGACCCCGCGCGACTTCAAGACCTATTATTCGCAAAAGAAAATCAACGTATAACCAATCTTAAATCCCTGAACGACATGAAATTGAAATTCTCGCTCCTGCTCGCATGCGCCTCCATGGCCATTTCGACGGCCGTCGGTTGCACCGATGAACCCGAGACGCCGAACCGGACGCCGACGGGCTATCCCGAAGGTCCCAAGACGATGGTCGACCCCGCCGCATCGGCCATCACGCGGACGCTCTACGAAAACCTCTTCGTGCTGGCCGAGCGCGGCACGATGTTCGGCCGCCAGATTCCCACACTCTACGGTCTGGACAACAACCAGAAGTGGTATGCCGGTGAGCGGACCGACCTCTCGGATACCAAGTATCTGACGGGCAGCCATCCGGCCGTCTGCGGCTGGGAGCTCTCGAACCTCGAGTTCGGACTGGATGCCAACATCGACGGCGATGTCTTTGACGACGTGCGCAAGCACATCATCGCCGCCTTCGAGCGCGGTGCGGTCAACACCCTTTCGTGGCACTGCGCCAACCCGGTGACCGACGGCAACTCGTGGGATGTCACGCGTGCCGTCTACACCATCATTCCGGGCGGTGCGAACCACGAGAAGTTCAAGGGATGGCTCGACCGCGTGGCCGAGTTCATCAGCAGCCTCAAGTCGTCGGAGGGTGAGGCCATTCCGCTGATTTTCCGTCCCTGGCACGAGCATTCGGGCTCGGGCTTCTGGTGGGGCAAGGGCAACGCCTCGGCCGACGAGTTCGTCGCCCTGTGGCAGTCCACCGTCACCTACCTGCGCGACGTGAAGGGGCTGCACAACATCATCTGGGCCTATTCGCCCGACATGATTCACATCAATTCGCGCGACGCCTACCTCGAGTACTGGCCCGGCGACGAGTGGGTCGACATTCTGGGTCTCGACGCCTATGACCGTGACGGCGCCGACTACGGCCACAAGGGGCTGCAGATGATTCGCCTGATGAAGAACATCGCCTATACGAAGAACAAGCCGCTGGCGCTGACCGAGACGGGGCTGGAGAACAACAGCCCCGAGGATTCGGACTATTTCAACAAGACGTGGTGGACGCGGATGCTCTACAAGGTCATCGAGGACCAGCCCGTCAGCTTCGTGCTCGTATGGCGCAACGGAGACTTCCCGCGCAACGGCGGCCACTATTTCGGGGCCTTCCGCGGGTGCTACTCCGAGGAGGATTTCCTCGATTTCGTAGCAAAGAAGCAGGTGCTGCTCGAGAACGACCTTCCCGACATGTATTCGCCGCTGTAGTGGTCGGCTGACCCGTGTCGGAACGGGTGGGGCGGACGTGACAACCACGTCCGCTCCGCTTTTTTATGCGGGTGGGATTGGGAAGCGGCGGTGTGCTACCGCTTCGGCCGGAGGGTGGTGAGCAGCGAGGCGAGTGCCAGCACGGCACCGGCCGCCACGACGCCCGGCCATCCCCAGCGGCTCCAGGTCAGCCCCGAGAGGAGCGTGCCGAAGGCGCCGCCGATGAAGTAGATGCTCATGAAGAGCGTGTTGATGCGGTTCGAGGCCTGCGGCTCGAGCCCGAAGAGAGGCGTCTGGTTGCAGAGCTGGATGGCCTGCATGCCGATGTCTATCAGGACGATGCCTGCAATGATGGCCGCATAGCTCCCGGCCCCTGCGCCGAAGAGTCCCCAGGCGACCAGCTGCAGCAGCGACCCGGCGGCGCTCAGGCGTCGGACGCTGAAGCACGGAATGTAGACTCCCACGCGCGAGGCGGTGACGGCCCCCGCGATGCCGCACAGACCCAGCAGCCCCACCACGTCGCTGCCGGCGTGGAACGGCGCCTCGGCCATCTTGAAGGCGAGCGACGCCCAGAAACACATGAACGACCCGAAGGCCAGTGCGGCGCGCAGCGCATGGAGCCGCAGCGCGGCGTAGCGGCGGAAGAGCGTGGCCAGCGAGCGCATCAGCGCGCCGTATCCGCCCGTGAAGTTGCGCGGCGTGTCGGGCAGCACGCGCAGGATGACCAGCGCCGAGAGGACCATCAGCCCTGCGGCGATGCAGTACATCTCGCGCCAGCCGAGCACCTCGCCCACGGCGCCGCTCACCACGCGCGAGGCCAGGATGCCGCTGAGCAGTCCCGAGAGGATGATGCCCACGTTGCGGGACTTGTCGGCCGGGCGCGAGTACTGGGCCGCGAAGGGGATGAAGATGTGGGGCATGACCGAGCAGAGCCCCGTCAGGAAGGAGAAGAACTGGATGGTGACGATGTTGCGCGCGGCGGCGATGGCCAGCAGCGAAAGGACCAGCACCGAGAAGTTGACCAGCACGATGCGCCGGCGGCTTACGAGGTCGGCCAGCGGGATGATGAAGAAGAGCCCCAGGGCGTAGCCTCCCTGGGTGAAGAGGGCGATGTGGTTGGCCTCGAGCGTCGAGGTGCGGAGCTCCGTGCGGAGCATCTCCAGCAGCGGCTGGTTGTAGTAGAGGTTGGCGACGGAGACGCCGGCGATGACGGCCAGCGTCAGAAGCAGGCTGCGCGAAAAACCGGCATCCTCTCGGAGCATTGCGGGCATGGCGAAATCGGGTTAAGGTGGCCAAAGGTACGAATAAAAACCGGAATACGAACCCGTCTGTCTCCCGTTTGTCTCCCGCATGACGGCTGCGCAACGGCTGCCCGGATGCGGCGCGTGGCGGGCGGAACGGGGCGATTTTCGCCCTTTTTCTTGGCCGTTAACGAGTTTCTTCCTATATTCGCTGTGTTTTCGCAGCGTGCGGAACACTTTGATTCGGTCAACAATACAAACACATAACGATTATGAAAGCCAAATACCTGGGACTGGAGCTCTCCAGTCCGGTCATCGTCGGCAGCTCGCCCTATACCTCCACCGTTGCGGGGCTGGTACGCTGCGCCGAAAACGGCGCGGGCGCCGCTGTCCTGAAGTCGATTTTCGAGGAGCAGATTCTCCACCATGCCGCATCGCTGGGCCGTCAGTCCGAGTCGTTCTACGGCGACGCCGAGCTCTATCTGGAGCGCTACCTGGGCGACAACTACAAGGAGGAGTTCCTCCGGCTGCTCGCCGACACCCGCGCCAAAACGTCGATGCCGCTCATCGCCAGCATCAACTGCGTGGGGCTCGACGGCGAGTGGGTCGAATACGCCACGATGATGGCCGAGGCGGGAGCCGCCGCACTCGAGCTGAACATCTTCCTCCAGCCGACCGACGTCCACACCTCGTCGCAGGAACTCGAGCGCCGCTATGCCGAAATCGCCGGCAAGGTGGCCGCGGCCGTACGGGTGCCCGTCTCGGTGAAGCTCTCGATGCGTTTCACGAACCTCTTTGCGGTGGCCGATTCGCTTGCGGCCCGCGGCGTGAAGGGCGTCGTGCTCTTCAACCGCTTCTTCGAGCCCGATGTCGATGTCGAGCGCATGCGCTTCATCGAGAGCTCGCCCTACAGCCAGCCTTCGGAGTTGCGCAACGTGCTGCGTACGACGGCCATCTGCTCGACGGTGCTCCCGACGCTCGACCTTTCGGTTTCGACCGGCGTGCACGACGGCGAGGCGGTGGTCAAGGCGCTGCTCTGCGGCGCGCGGAGCGTGCAGGTATGCTCGGCGCTGCATGAGGGCGGCTACGAGACGGTGGCCCGCATGAACGAGTATCTCGATGCGTGGGCCGCACGCCACGGCTTCACGTCGCTCGAGGAGTTCCGCGGCCGTCTGAAGTTCGGCGACGATACGTCGGCCATGGCCCAGCGTGTGCAGTACATGAAGTACTTCCCCGCCTCGGCCGAATAGGGCGGAGTCGTTCGTCGTACCGTAATGAAGGGGCTCCGTCGTCGGATGCCCTTTTTTTTCGGCGGTGCGGCGCCGGCATGCTTCGCGCCGTTGTGCGGAAATCTTTTGCACGGAGTGTCGCCCGGCATGTGCGGGGCCCGACTCTTGCAGGGAGTTTGCATCGGATATGGGCGCAGGGCTTCGGGTCGGTCCGGAAGCCCGGCGCCGGTTGAAATCTAAAAATGCCAAGCGATATGAAAAAGAGATGTTTTCGGGGCATTGCGGCTGCGGCCGTGCTCCTTCTGGCGGGCCTCGGCGCCTGTACGGGCATCACGCTCAAGGCCGATGACGGGTCACACGTCGTCGCCCGGACCATCGAGTGGGGCGGCAGCGACCTCAACAGCCGCTATGTGGTCGTCCCGCGCGGATATGTCCAGCACTCGTTCGCTCCCGACGGCGGCCAGGCCATGGCCTTCACGGCCCGTTACGGCTATGTCGGTCTGGCTGTCGAACGTTCGGAGTTCGTAGCCGAGGGCCTCAACGAGGAGGGCCTCTCGGCCGGCCTGTTCTACTTCCCCGGCTACGGCCGTTACGTGGAGTTCGATGCGGCGCAGCGTGGCGCGAGCATCGCCGACCTGCAGGTCGTGCCCTGGATTCTCGGGAGCTGCCGTACGGTCGACGAGGTGCGTGAGGCGGTTGGCCGCGTGCGGATTGTTTCGGTCTATCCCGGCGCATCGACCGTCCATTGGCGCTTCACCGAGCCGTCGGGTCGCCAGTTGGTGCTCGAAATCATCGACGGCGAGCCCCGCTTCTACGAAAACCGGCTGGGTGTGCTGACCAATTCTCCCGGCTTCGAGTGGCAGATGACCAACCTTTGCAACTATGTCAACCTGCGCGGCGGTTCGGCCTCGGACCTGACGATGGACGGCGTCGAGCTGGCCCCCTTCGGTGCCGGCAGCGGGATGCTGGGGCTTCCGGGCGACGTCACCCCGCCGTCGCGTTTCGTGCGTGCGGCCTTCTATCAGACGACGGCGCCCCGTCAGGCTACCGGCGAGTCGGCCGTTCGGTGCAGCTTCCAGATACTCAATAATTTCGATATTCCCATCGGCGTGGAGTTCGCGGCCGACCAGACCCCGACCGACATCCCCAGCGCCACGCAGTGGACCTCGGCGGCCGACCTGCTCCACCGTCGGCTCTACTACCGGACGATGTACGACAGCGCCATCCGCTGCTTCGACCTGACGACCATCGACTTTGCACGGGTGAAGTACCGTTCCGAACCGCTCGATACGGTGAAGGAGCAGCCCGTGACGCTCGTGCGGGTGAAGTGACGCGCCGCGTTCCGGCATGGAGCCGTGCCCGCGGGGCGGCTCGAAACGACAAGGGAGGTCTCCCGTTGCGGGGGACCTCCCTCTTTTCATGCCTTTCATGCGATGGGGGGGATATCTCCCCCTCCCATCGGATTCCGTATGCCCGGTTCGGGCCTAATCCTTTCGCTGGGCGTCGATTTTGCGGTTCTGCTCTCCGGCGCTGTAGGCCGTGCTGTGCTCCGAGCCGTCCTTGGCACGGTAGATTTTGGGCTGCGGCGAACCCTTCGCCCCTTCGTTGACCGCGAAGGCGCACAGTACGACCAGAGCCGCCACGATGAGCAGCTGGAGGATAATCTTGAAGATGACCACCGCCAGCATCACGGCCGAGATGATGAGTCCCAGCAGGTAGACGATGCTGAAAAGCGTAATCAGGAGCCCGTTCTTGCGGCCGAAGGTCTCGAGGTTCCGGCCGTATCCGCTGCGAATCAGCAGGGCCGAGATGCCGAGCGGAATCACCGTGGCGATGATGTCGGGAACGGTGCCGATGAAGCCGATGGCGTTGAAGAGCAGCATGATGACGAAAATCAGGGGGAGCAGCAGCCCGATGGCCCAGGCGACGGGACGGAGCGAAATGCGCGGCTCCTCACCCTCGCCGCTCGTGTGACCGTCGAAGAGGAGTTTGGAGTAGAGTCGGATGCTGTAGTACTGCATCAGCACTACCACGGCGAAGGGGATGGCGCGCCACAGTGCGCCCCAGAAGCCCCACAGGTCGTCGTCGCACCACCAGGCCATGTCCGAGCCGAGGACGAGGAAGGCCGCCACCTCGAGCAGTGAGGCGGCCGCCAGGCAGAGCGGCATGGCCTTGAGCGCCAGCGTGCGGAGTGCGCTGCTGCGCTGTCCGAGCAGGCCCAGCAGCGTGCCGACCACCACCAGCAGCACGATGAGCAGATAGGGTGCCGCACTGGCGAAGAGGTGCGCCAGTGCCGAGTGGCGCCGGATGTTCTTCTTCGAAAGGGGATTGTCCGCATCGGGAGCGTTGTCACGGCTGAAGACGACGCTGCCGGGCTGCACGCGGAAGTAGGCGCCGTCCATGTCGAAGACCAGACGGCCTCCGTCCATCTCGACCAGGTCGAAGGCGTAGCCGTCGGGCAGCATGACGGCCGAATAGGGTTGGTATTCGGTCCATCCGCTGTCGGCCCGCACGACGCGGACCACCTTGACCGAATCGCTGAAGAGGGGGTCGATTTCGAAACGTTGGGCCGATGCCGACAGGGGTGTCAGGCCAAGCAGGGCTGCAAGAAGCAACAGAAGGTTGAGGTGTTTCATGAGTGTGGGTGTTTGGAGGTTTGAGGAGCGCGTTCCTGACGCCCGCCCCCGCTTTCGGGAGCACGCCGGACAGCGTTCCGGTTACGTCGCTGTTGTCGACGCGGCCGGGCGTTGCCTGCGAAGCCGGCCCTTCGGGCGCTGCTTCGCGCGGTTGGTCATCCACACATTCGTTCGTCCTCCTCCGCAGAGCCGGTCCGCACCTCGTTTCCGGCTCCTGCGCTCCGGGGCGCCAGCCCCTCGCTCGTTCAACTCGTTGTCTCCTTGCTCCTCCAACCTATGCGCCATGCGTCGCTCCGGCCTCATGGTCCGGTGCGGCGTTGACCGTGTCACGGATAAATATAGGGCAAATCGTCGGTTTTTCCAAATCCCGTGCTTGTTTTTCGCGCTGCGGCGGCCGGTATACGCTTTTTTACCTGGGATAGTTTCTAGTGTACGTTTTGTCGGAAATCTGCATGTAGCCAGAGCACTCCCCGAGGTGGAAAATGGGCTTACTCTGCGGGAAAGGTGGTTTTCCGGTCGAAGTTCCATTCGAAGAGGTATTCGGCATCTTCGATGGTTACGATGAAAAAGACACGGGTTCCCCGGAGCCATTCGACGTGTACGAATCCCGTGACGGTTTCGCCCGGATAGATGGTGTTTCGTTTGAGGTAGCCCATCCGTTTGACGTTTTGCTCCTCTTCCATCGCCTGACCGAAGTTGGCAACGCGTGCGGCCGAGGCCATGTTGGCCTGATATGCGGCCGAGGGATTGTAGGTTGTTGTTGAGTAGGAGGCATAGCCGTCTGTCGAACTGTATCCCGTCGTGTAAGAGGTTGAATATCCGGCTCCGGCCGAGGCAAGACCTTCACTTACTCCCAGCAGTACGGCGGCCCACGTCTGCTGGCGATTTACCTTCTTCAAGTATTCATCGCAGGACCATACCTTCAGGCTGCTTACCGAATCGGCCGGCTCGGTCTCGTCCAACGAGTAGGCGACAATGCTCTCTTCGGGAGTGAATTCAATCGGTGTCAGCGAATTATTGGTGATTGACAGGTCGATACGGTGCCATTTCCCGTAGTCTCGAACCACAGAGTTGGTCAGAGCAACGGTCACGCCGTTCTTGAAGTAGAATTGCCAAGGGATTCCGTCGCGGTAGTCAACAGCTCTCTCTTCTGGCGAAGGCGATTCCCAGAACGGGGTCTCGTCTTCACGGTGGAATTTGAGCGTGTTGCCTCTGCTGTCGGCTAGCAGATAGTAGTCGTATACCGGTTTGCCGGCGTTGTATTCGTCTATTCGGCAGGAACCGTCATCATAATGTATGCGGCGAATTCCGGTCTCTTTTCCTGCAACGTAAAAATGTTCCTCGCGCAACTCGCCTGTTTCGTCATAGAGCAGGTATTCCCCATCGAGTACTCCGTTCGAGTAGCTGAGTTGTTCGTGAATGTGGCCGTTGCGGTAGTAGGTTGTGTTTTTGCCGTCGAAACGAGATTGGCTGTCGTCCAGTGAGTCGATAGAGAGAAAATAGCCCTCGCGTCGCAGTTCTCCTGTTGTGTAGAAGTCCTTGAATGCTTTGCGCAGAAGGGTGTCCGATGGGTATAGGGCAATACGGAGGTAGTTGGCAAAGGCTTCATTTCGTACGGCAAAACCGTTTTGGTCGTAGAGGAGCGAGTCGATATGCTCCTGGGCATGGGTAATACTGCCTGCAAGACTCAGCAGTAGAAGCAATAAGGTTGATTTCATGACTTGCGACAAACTGGACATTTCGGGCGTTCCCGGGAAGTATACCCGATTTCCCTTGTGGTTTAACTTTGGGAGTCTCATCTGGCCGAGTGTGGTCAGATAAAGACCTAATTTATCCTAAAGGTAATGGAAAATAAGGGAAAAAGCTCGAAAATTCAGTGTTTTTTACTCCAAACCTTTTTCTGTCTGTTCAAAATTTGTCTTCTGGTGTGTGTCTTGCTGCTGAACTGCAATGGGTTTGTAGTCTGTCTGTCCCGTTGTTTGTCCGAAAGTGTCTGATGTAGCGGGTCGCTGATGAACGGTTATCGCTCCTCGAAGGGCGAGCGCTCCAGCAGGGCGTCTTCGGGAATTCCGGCCGAACGGGGCCAAAAGAGCCCCTGTTCCGTGTCGTCGCACCAGTGGAGCGGCAGCGTGAGCGGTTGGTAGTAGAACAGATGCCGTCCGTCGGTCAGCCGCGCGAAGACTGTGATGTCGGCGTTGTGCGCCATGCGTTCGTCCCAGACGAAGCGTGACGAAAGGTAGAGGCTGCGGCCTTGGCCCGAGCGGGTGGCAAACTCCACTCCGCCGGTCGTGTCCGGCGTGAAACCGCCCGAGTCGAGGGTCACCTCGCCCAGCTCCATGAACCCGTCGTGCGTGTGGAGTATGCATTGTGCGGCAAAGCACTCCCCGCGGCGGAGCGAGCGGTGGGGTACGGTGATGCGGACCACCACCCAGGCCGAGTCGGCCCGGCAGACGGCGCGCTCCATGGCAAAGCGCACCTGGGGTCGTTCGAGTGGTTTCAACCGGCGGTTCACCCGCTTTGCGTCGGCGCTCCCGGGGCTGGTCGCCTCGGCGGCCACGACAAGCGGAGGGCTGTCGATGGTGCGTGTGGTTGCACATCCGGCAAGGGCCAGCAGCAGGAGGATTCCGCTTGGAGTCTTCATGGAATGGGGTTTCGGAATGGGTGAACAATCAGTCGGCGTCCCTTGTGCCGCCAGAGTCCGATGCCGACGGTCGGGGAGTCGGCGGTGCTGTGTCAATCCTGCGACGGTCATCCGTTGGCCTCCCGTCGTTTTTTCGGCGTTGGAGGCGCCGGGGTCTCCGTCGGAGCGGAGGGGTCTCCCCGCCGGATGGCGGGGAGCCGTTTGCCACTCCTGCCGGACGGAGGAGGGATTAATCGTCGATGGCGACCTCGCCCGCGGCGTCGGCCGTGAAGGCGACCGTGTAGTAGTTCGTCACGGTGAAGCGTCCCTGGTATTCGGGCGACTCGCTCTCGTCGACGTAGTTCAGTTCGAACTGCACCTGCAGCTGCTGCGACTCCGTGCGGTACTCCTCGCTGCGGTTCCAGCGGTCGACGTTGCTCAGCGACACCGGCCAGACGCGGAAACGGAACATCCCGGCCGACTTCAGCGTCAGGTTCTTGCCCTGCTCGTCGGACATCACCAGCGCATCCGCCTTGTTGCCGATTGCCTGGATGTAGTCGAAGTCGATGGCCGCGAGGTCGAGCGGCGTCGAGCAGGCGTAGGAGTTGGTCCGGCGGTCGCTCTGCTCCGGACCGTCGGTCGTGAACTTCCCGCCGCTGAGCTGGAACGCGAGGTGGTAGTTGTTGTTGTCGGCGTCGATGTAGTAGACGTCAATCTGCGAGAGGATGTTCTCCAGTTTGCGGTCGCGGTTGTCCTCGCGCCACTCCACCATGTAAATCTTGTATTTCGAAGTGTCCACATGCTCCGCAGCGAGCTCTCTGATTCTGGCGAGGCCCTCGTCGGAGACCATCGGGTAGGTTTCGCCCGAGCCGCAGGCCGTGAGCGTCAGGACGGTGATGGCAATCGCTGCTGCAATTTTCATAAGTCTGGTAGTCATATCCGTATGTTTTTGGGGTTATTCTCCTGTTCCAACAGCCTGCGGAAGGCCTCGAACTCCTCCCGCGAATCGAAATATCTGACCTCGAAGATGATGTAATCATCCGGGGTCTTGACCTTGCACTGGTGCTCGTCGTCATCGTCCTTCACATACTCGATGTCGGTGGTGAGGAACGAGCGGTATTCGACCTTTCCCTTCTCGACTTCGGGGTAGGTTACGCGCGTGCCGTCTACGGTGATCTTTCCTCCGGCGGCTTTCAAGGCCCGGGCATTTCGCATACCCCGCCAGGTGAAAAAGAGCAGCAGTACGCCGCCTACAATCAAAATGGTCGAGAATACTGCCGGCGAGAGAATCCGCAAGTGGCGGATACGAAGGCCGAAGGGAAAGAGGGCCGGAATGACAATCATGCCGATGCCGAAGGCCAGGTTCGACCACTGGTTCGTGAAGATGCTCTCAGGTGAGTAGCTGAAGCTCCTTTGGATGCGTTCGAAGGGTAGGTTCTCCATAAATTACCGCTCGGTCATTTTTTTATGGAGACAAAGATAGCATAAAAAAGCAAAAATACGACCGCGTGGTCATATTTTTGCTCCAAATCGTGAAAAATGGCCCCGGGGAGTTCGCTCAACGCTTCAGCAGGCCGTATATATAGAGGAAGCGCTTGCGGAGAATCCCGACATCGAGACCGTCGGAGAAAGACATCTGGTACGAGAGTCCGATGAATACCTGCCGGAACAGGGCGGCTGCCTCCTGGATGTCGGTCTCTTCGGGCAGCTCTCCGCACCCGACGCTCCGACCGATGACGTCGCACCAGAGCCGGAACTCCTTATCCATCCATTCGTGGAGCTTGCGCTTGCCGTCGGGATAATAGAAGAGCACCTGCTGGAAGAGGTGGAAGTAGCCGGCATTGGCCAGCTGTCCGGGCATCTTCTCCCGCTGGATGTTGCCCAGCCGCACAATCTCGTCCATCGTACGCTCCACGCCCTCGACGTATTTGTCGATGAAGTCGCGCAGCGACCCGTCCGACGGGGCGAATTTGTTGCCGGGGTCCTGGAGGTGGAAGAGATAGCGGTCGGCCACGGCGATGAAGAGGTCGAGCTTCGAGGGATAGTAGTTGAAAATTCCGGTTTTGGTCAGCCCGACGCTGCTGGCAATCATCTGCAGGCTGACTCCCTCGTAATTCATCGACATGAAGAGCTGCAGGGCGCTTTGCAATATTTCTTCCCGGTTTGTTTTCATCGCACGGCGTTTCGTTCCGGATACAAAGATAGGGTCATATTTCGAGATTCGGCATGGAATCGTGAAAATCAACATGATTTTCGGGCGGATGCTGCCGCAGTTGCGTCCTGCCTGTCGCGGCACTGCCGGGAGACAATAGGCAAAAAAAGAGGTCTCCCGTCTGGAGACCTCTTTGAGGGGTGGAAGAAGGGGCTCGAACCCTCGACCTTCGGAACCACAATCCGACGCTCTAACCAACTGAGCTACATCCACCGTGTGACCGTCTTCCGGTCTTTCGGAGTGCAAATGTAATATGTTTTTTCGGTCCGTGCAACAAAAGTGCGAAAAAAATAATCGCTCGTGACAAAATGGCAGTCCGGACTGTAGCTTTGTCACCCGCTGCCTGCCAAAAGCGGGTTGGCACAGCTCTTGTTGGAGATAAGGTCGCAAACGTTGCACGAACAATCAATATTAAAAATAAAAGCTATGAACGTAAAACCATTATCGGACCGTGTGCTGGTTCTCCCGAATCCCGCGGAGGAGAAGACGGCAGGTGGACTCATCATTCCCGACACGGCAAAGGAGAAACCGCTGGCAGGCAAGGTCGTGGCCGTTGGCCCCGGTACGAAGGACGTGCAGATGGAGGTCAAGGTCGGTGACCAGGTCCTCTACGGCAAGTACGCCGGTCAGGAGATTCAGATTGACGGCGTCGACTACCTCATGATGAAACAGAACGACATTTTAGCGATTATCTAAGATTATGGCAAAGGAAATCAAATATAACGTAGAGGCGCGCGAGCTCCTCAAGGAGGGTGTCGACGCGCTGTCGAACGCCGTGAAGGTGACGCTGGGCCCGAAGGGTCGCAACGTGATTATCGACAAGAAGTTCGGTGCGCCGCAGATTACCAAGGACGGCGTGACGGTGGCCAAGGAGGTGGAGCTCGAGGATGCATTCGCCAACATGGGCGCCCAGATGGTCCGCGAGGTCGCTTCGAAGACCAACGACGACGCGGGTGACGGTACGACCACCGCTACGGTGCTGGCTCAGGCCATCATCGGCGTGGGTCTGAAGAACGTTACCGCCGGCGCCAACCCGATGGACCTCAAGCGCGGTATCGACAAGGCCGTCGGCGTTGTTGTGGACTCGCTGCGCAAGCAGAGCCAGACGGTCGGCACCGACATCGCCAAGATTGAGCAGGTGGCCACCATCTCGGCCAACAACGACCACAACATCGGCAAGCTGATTGCCGAGGCGATGGCCAAGGTCAACAAGGAGGGTGTCATCACCGTCGAGGAGGCCAAGGGCACCGAGACCCATGTCGAGGTGGTCGAGGGTATGCAGTTCGACCGCGGTTACATCTCGGCTTACTTCATCACCGACCCCGAAAAGATGGAGGCTCAGCTCGAAAAGCCCTACATCCTGATTACCGACAAGAAGATTTCGACGATGAAGGAGCTCATGGGCGTTCTCGAGCCGGTGGCTCAGAGCGGACGTTCACTGCTCATCATCGCCGAGGATGTCGATGGCGAGGCTCTGTCGGCACTGGTTGTCAACAAGCTGCGCGGCACGCTGAAGATTGCCGCCTGCAAGGCTCCGGGCTTCGGCGACCGCCGCAAGGAGATGCTCGAGGATATCGCCGTTCTGACGGGTGCCACGGTCATCTCGACCGACAAGGGCATGAAAATCGAGGATGCCGGCCTCGCAATGCTGGGTACGGCCGACAAGGTGACGCTCAACAAGGAGAACACCACCATCGTCGACGGTGCCGGCCAGAAGGAGGCCATTGCCGCCCGTGTGGCTCAGATTCGCGCCTCGATTGAGAAGGCTACGTCGGACTACGACAAGGAGAAGCTCCAGGAGCGCCTTGCCAAGCTCGCCGGCGGTGTGGCCGTCCTCTATGTAGGTGCCGCAACCGAGGTCGAGATGAAGGAGAAGAAGGACCGCGTCGACGATGCGCTGGCCGCTACGCGTGCCGCTGTCGAGGAGGGTATCGTTCCGGGTGGCGGCGTTGCCTACATCCGCGCTACGGCCGCTCTCGAGGGCATGAAGGGCGACAACGAGGACCAGACGACCGGTATCAACATCGTAAAGCGTGCCATCGAGGAGCCGCTGCGCCAGATTGTCGCCAACGCCGGCGGCGAAGGCTCGGTGGTTGTCAACAAGGTGCGTGAGGGCGAGGGAGCCTTCGGCTACAATGCCCGTGACGACCGCTACGAGGATATGCTCAAGGCCGGTATCATCGACCCGACGAAGGTATCGCGCGTGGCTCTGGAGAACGCCGCATCTATTGCGTCGATGTTCCTCACCACGGAGTGCGTGCTGGCCGAGAAGAAGTCCGAGCAGCCCGCCATGCCTGCCATGCCCGCAGGCGGTATGGGCGGCATGATGTAACAGCCGACAGCTGCTCCGATGCAGCTCATATACGAAGAACCGGGACATCCCAGCGGGGATGTCCCGGTTCTTTTTTGTCCGGCCGATGCCGTGCCGTCTCAGAGTCCGCCGTCGACGACCCACCTTCGCTGCGCATTGTCGTTGCGCAGCGCCAGATGGAGCTTCTCGGTCGTGCCGTCGGCCATCCGCAGCCGGCAGGGGACGAAGAGGCCGGGGTAGGTGCCCGAGCGGACGGGTGCCGAACACTCCACGACCGTTGCTCCGGCGTAGCGGCTGCGGAGCAGCACGCGGGCCCGCGCGCCGTACTCGGAGAGCGCCTCGTCGAGAATGGCGGAGTCCCACGTCGCGAAGGCGTCGAGAATCAGCCGTGCGGCTTCGGTGGCATCGATGCCCGCAAGGCGGGAGGCCGTCGCCTCGGTCTGGGTCTGGTCCCTCCAGGTGATGCCCTCCGGGAGAGCGGTGAGCTCTGCGGCGTCGAGCGGGGCGTCGTACTCGATGCGGTCAATCTCAAGCAGCGTCCGTTCCCTTCCGTCGGCGGAGAGGAAGGTGATGCTTCCACCCAGCAGCCGTCCGCTGGCGGCGTCGAAGCGGTATTCGCGGCGCGTGTCGCTCTCGGCAACGGAGGCATTGCGCATGTAGCCGCTCTGGCTGAAATCGCCCTGTGCCGGGCTGTGGACCGTCAGTCGGAGGGTATCCCCCTCGCGGTGCAGCGTGTAGCGCGAACCGTCGTGCGAGCGCGTGAGCTGCTCCTCGAACGAGAGCAGCTGGCCGGGGTCGATGAGCAGGTAGAGCATCCCCGCAACGCCGGGCGAGTAGGGGAGAATCTCGCCCTCGGCCAGCGCGTCGAACCAGAGGTAGGTGTGCCGCCCGTCGTAGAGCGCCTTGCGGCCCGGCTTCTCGATGCGCCAGAGCAGCTGCGGGGTGTAGATGGCCTCGAGCGTGTGGGGAACCGGCTCGTCGAGCGGATTGGTGTAGTCGAAATGTTCGTCCTCGTCGGTGCGGATGCGCAGCTCGATGCGGATGCTCCGCACCCCCTCCATCGCGACGACGGCCTGCGCGAAGTTGTTGCGTGCGGCGCGTGCCGGGGTGTTAAGCCCGAGGGTGAGGGCTGCGATGACGAGGACCGCAGCGGCCATTGCCCCCGAAAGCAGGCGGATGATGCGGCGTGCGGGACGGCGGTGCCGGGGCTGGCCGGGGGCGGCGGCCTTATTGCGGTCGGCTGCCGCGGCGGGCCCGGAGATGGCGGATGCGGCCTGTCCGGGTTCGCCTCCCTGCTCCGCCAGCCGGCGGCGGGCGGCCTCCACGAGGCGTTCGCGGAACCCCTCGGGGAGGGCGATGTCGATGTGGGGGGTTACGGCGTCGAGCGCCCGCTGGGCGTCGCGGAGGGTGGCGGCGCAGGCCTCGCACGCGGCTGCGTGCTCCTCCATGCTGCGGCGCGAGGCGTCGGAGAGGGTGCCGGCGAGCAGTTCGTCCAACAGCTCGCTGAAGCGGCGGCACGTCATGGTCTTATCGGTGTTCATGGTTTTCGGTTTTTGGGGTAAGGGTTTCAGATGAGGGCCTTGAGCCGTTCGATGCCGTAGTGGAAGCGCGACTTGACGGTCGAAGCGGGCAGCTCGAGCGTCTCGGCGATTTCGGTGAAGCGCATCGAGGCGAAGGTGTGCAGGCGGATGACCTCCACGATCTGGTTGCCGATGGTGTACACCGGGTTCAGGCTGGTCATGGGATCCTGGAAGATGATGGAGACCTCGTTACCGCGGATCTTGCGGAAGTCCTTCTCCTTCATGTTCTCGATCTCGTGGCCGTTGAACCACACCTTGCCGCCCACCAGCTTACCGGGGTAAGCGGTCAGGCCCATAACGGAGTAGGCGGTGACCGACTTACCGGAGCCGGACTCACCTACAACGCCCAGAACATCGCCCTGATTCATGGTAAAGGAAACGCCGTTCAGTGCCTTTACTTCGCCCGCAGGGGTGAAGAA
>OHBW01000521.1_pt1 | contig 18037 bp, 14 predicted proteins | sample 1577411 | NCBI WGS metagenome assembly OHBW01 (sample SAMEA3879534, study PRJEB24766) | human gut metagenome | biome: human-associated habitat; feature: feces | place: USA | collected 1985/1987 | reverse complement strand
CAGTCGCTATTGTTGTATATAAAGTTCAATACCTGTAGTTTAACGAATGCTTACGATTATTGTAACGGTATGTGGTGAAAAATATAGAGGTACTTTTGAGTAAAAGCAGACTTTATTTTTAGCTTGACACGTTCGTGACGAGATATTGTCACATTCGTGTTAAGAGGTCATCACGCTCGTGATGAAATCGAAGCACGTTCGTATCAATATATATTCGATAGCTTTTTATTCTCATTTTTAAGGCAATGATGCATTACCATTATATGAACAATCTCATGTTTATGCTGTGTGAGAATTTAACGTTCTGCTGTTGATAAAAATATGTTTACTGATTTTTGCTTTATTCGAAAAAGTCCTAATTTTGCATCGCCTTTTGAATAGCAAAGCAATTATGGAAAATTATATGGCAAAAGCGGCAGACGCTTTCTTGACAAGCCGTCCTTACGGTATTCGTCTGGATTTCAGACGAAAAGGATTTGTCCTTTTCAATCATAATATGAATACGCTGGGTAATAATGTACCTTGTCGGGTGGATATGCTTCCGTTGGAGAATTTCGATGTAGAAGATATTCCTCAGTCGGGCGACCGTATCGTCAGAAACGGAGATGTGATGGATATTTTCTTCTATAGTGAGACAAGTAATCCGTATGCAGGCGACAGGCTCGATTTTGAAAAATTGAAGGCTTATAACAAATATATTTACCCGCTCGCTCTTCTGCTGGATCGTAATTTGTAGACTTTTCAGAGTGATAGGGTAAAGAAAAGTCCCTTTCGGATCTTGAAAATCAGGAGCACGAAATAAATAGAATCCTTCTCCATAGATGAAAAGTGTGAAACAGCTGTGGAGAAGGAATATTCTTTTTGCTCAGACGGTTGCTTATTCAGCAGCATCGAATATCCATTTCTTCAAGGCACAATAGACTCCATCATCGTCGACAGAGGCAGTGATATAATGAGCCACAGCCTTGAGCGAATCGTTTGCATTTCCCATGGCAACCCCTATGCCGGCTTCCCTTACGATGGAGATATCGTTTCCTCCGTCTCCAAATGCCATGGTTTCCTCTCTTTTCAATCCTTGATACTGCATGATTGCACGTAATCCCTTTGCCTTGTCGGTGTGTTGTGCTGTTATATCTGCAAAGTCGGGATACCAGCGGCTTGACGTACTATGTGAAAGGAGCGGCATGATTTGTTTTTCTTCCGCTTCGGTAATGACAGGAGTCAGCTGAAGAATCGGCTGTTGGATAATGGAGTCGATGGTATTCTTTTCTTCAAGATGCTTTACGTTCAGCATCTGTCGGAAGATGAAGTCGACTTTCTCGTTGGTGTTGTACATGATGATGTCTGTAGTTCCGACCACCATGCTGGCGAAATTCATTTTATCTGCCAGTTGGATAAGGGTCAGTACATCTTCCACCGGAATCGGGCTGCATGAAATGACCTGCTCCCCGATGAAACAGTAGGCACCGTTTACCGTAATGTATCCGTCGATCAGATGACTTATCTCGTCAATGTTGTTGATGAGTGAAAACGGTCGGCCGGTAGAGATGTAGACTTGTATACCTTTTTCTTTTGCTTGTTCGATGGCTTGGATGGTAGAATCGGGAATTTTGTGGGTGTTGAAACTGACCAATGTGCCGTCTATGTCGAAAAATAATGCTTTAATCATATCTTCACAATAAAAAAAATTTAGCCAAAGATACACAGCAGATGTATGAGGTTTACTACCTTTTTGGTGGATTTTGCTGCCAATTTGATAAGTTTGAAAGATTATTTGTACTAGTATGAACCGATATACTTCTCTAAAATTGGACGCTTAAGGTTGAAGTGATCCTCAAAAGTTGGACGGGTTAAATATTATCCGTTTAGAGAAAGAGTTCGGTATTATACCGGACTTTTTCATTTAGCTGCTTGCTTTTGATACTTTCTGTAAAAGTAAAACTATCTTTGTCGGAGAAACGTGTACGACATGAAGCAGAAAGATATGCTGGGAGTTTTTCCTGATAAGACGGCCGAACAGATTTCATTGCTGAAATATTCCAAGACCTCGTGCGGAGTAGATTTTCTGCTCAACACGGCAGATAGTGAGGAAAAGCGTGGATGGTTTGATATAGAAAAACGCTATAAGACCGATTTTTTTGAATTCTATTTTTTCCGGAAAGCAGCAGGGTATTTGTTCTTGTCGGGAAAGAAAATTGAGTTGCATGATTACATGGTGCTGATTATATCCCCTTATCAGCAGCAGGAATGGCATGTAAATATGGATGACCTGGAATATACATTTCTTGTTTTTCAGGAGGAGTTCATCAATCAGTTCTTGTCTGATAAATATTTTATGTACAGGCTGTTGTATTGCTTCCAGAATGACTATCCGACTTTTTTTGATATGGCCAGTTCTGATATGGATGGTTTTCTGGCTCTGCTTGGAAAAATGAAGAAGGAGCTGCGGGCACCTGTGGCCGACAGCTATCATTTGATTGTAGCATATTTATATCAGTTTCTGCTGTTGCTCAACCGTTTTTATACTAAACACTTCAATTTACCGACGGCTTTGCCCCTGAATAACCACGCCTATCAGTATAAGCAGTTGCTGGAGAAAAACATTTGTCGGAAGGTACGCGTGAACGATTATGCCGAAATGATGGGAGTGAGTCGTGTTTCACTGAATAAGGCTGTGGTCAGAGAGTTTGGAGTTTCGGCGGCTCACTTGCTGAAACAGCGGCTGTTGCAGGAAATAAAGAATGATTTGTTGTTTACGGATCTTTCTGTAAAGGAAATTGCTTTCCGTCTGCATTTCTCGGAACCGAATCACCTGATGCGCTTTTTCAAGCAGCAGACGGGACAGACGATTACACAGTTCCTGCAGGAAACGAAAAAATAAAGCAGATTATCAAAATGGTAGTCATGAAAGTAATTTAGGTAGAAACTCCTCTTCCAGGAACATCTATTTTTGCAGCCGGAAAAATATAAAAGCATATGGTTGCAGAAGATACAATCGAATTATTGAAGAAGAAAATAGACGAAGCGGATGCCATTGTTGTAGGAGGAGCTTCCGGCATGTCGGCAGCTTCCGGCTTTGTCTTTTATTATCAGAATGATGCTGTCTTTCGTCAGATAGCAGGTTCGCTGGAAAAGAAATATGATTTCCATAATTTTTTTGATGCTTTCTATCATCAGGGACATACCCGGGGAGAGCACTGGGCTATGATATTGCGGGAAACGAAATATCTTTATGAATGTCAGACCGGAGAAACTTATATTGACTTGGCCGAACTGCTTCAGGGAAAAAATTACTACATAGCTACGACCAATCAGGACGCACAGTTTTATCGTACTTTCCCGGCTGAAAAAATTACCTGCATACAGGGAGATTCCCGTTACTGGCAGTGTAGCGTACCGTGTCACGACCAGATTTATGAAAATAAAGCCCAAGTGTTCAAGCTTTGTGAGCAAATAGAAAACGATGCATTGCCCGAGGAACTGATTCCACGCTGTCCGCATTGCGGAGCAGAAATGGAACCTTGGGTTCGTGGATACCATTTCCTGCAGGGAGATTTTTATCAGAAAGAAATGAATCGTTACCTCGATTTTCTGAAACGTCATTCATCGCAGAAAACATTGTTTCTGGAACTGGGGGTAGGGATGATGACTCCGATGTTTATCAAAGAGCCTTTCATGAATATGGTTTATCAGTGGCCGCAGGCTTTTTATGTCACGATGAATCCGCAGCATGCGCTTGTTCCGAAAGAGATAGCCCACAAGAGTCTGGCGGTAAATGAAGACATTGCCATTGCACTAAAGCAACTTTTGGGAAAGCCGGTGGAGAATGTAAAACAGGCCGATTCGAGCAAGATATTTAATCCTTCCAGGGTGTATTGATATGAAGACTTTTATAGAAAAGGCTTGTCGGGCGATTGTACAAGCCGATGCACTGCTCATTGGAGCAAGTAACGGACTTTCGAGAGCCGAAGGCTATCATCTGTTTGCCGACAACGAAATGTTCCGTTCTCAGTTTGGAGATTTCCGGCAGCAGTATGGCATTCGAAGTGTCATTGAAGGATGTTTCTTTTCTTATCCGGAAGCGGGAAAACGCCGTGAGTTCTTGCAGCGTCTGGTAGATTATTGGGTAAAAGATTATTGTCCTTCACAGGTCATGAAAGACTTGCTGGCTATTGTGCAGGGGAAAGATTATTTTATCATTACCACCAATGCCGATACCCATTTCGAAATTTCCGGGTTTGATTCTGACAAGGTTTTTGAACTGGAAGGAACCTTTGAGCAGCTTCTTGCCGGCCGGCCCATAGAGGATAAAAGTTCCCGGGTACAGAATTTCCTGACGCGTTACCATGGAAAGCGTCTTGTCATGCTGGAACTGGGCGTGGGTATGCATAACCGGATGATCAAACAGCCTCTTATGCAACTGGCTGCCAGTGAGCCTTGTGCTACATATATTACGTTGAATCTTGCTTCTGAATTGTATATTCCTCAAGCGATTGCTTCTAAATCTATCGCTTTGGAAGGGGATATTGCCGTTACGCTTCAGGAGTTGCGTGATGATATGGAGTAAAAACAATAGATGCCAGCACAGCTGGCATCTAAATATCATAGGCAGGCATCTTGAGAAGCGCTGTCTGTTCCGTTATTTTACATCGGGAAAAGCCTTTTTCCAGATGTCTTGTCGTAAATCTACAAGCGTAAGGACGGTAATCAATGATTGTGCTTTGGGTAGGGTACCATCATTGTAATCCAAAGGAGTAATATAAGTTCCGCTTGTTGTTCCTTCCTTATAGATTATCTTAAATCTTCTGAGTACAGCATGATTAGGCTCATATTCAGCATTGTTATTGTCGCAGAAATAAACGAATGCCACATTTCCTTCAGCATCAAATTCTGCTCCCCAGATTGTCATGGAGTGAAGTTTGGCATTGGAACCGGCAAATCCACTTGCTGTAAACCCGATGGCTTTGTGCGTACGGAAAGCATCTTTCATCCATTGGTTGAAATTTTCTTTTGAAGTATTGTGCGTTTCTGTAGCAATTACATCTTTTGTTGAGAACACTTTGCAAAAAAATCCCGGAAAATTTTCGTTATAGCTATATATCAAATTCTTTTTGTCTCCATTGACAAACCAGTTTACTCCTCCGGTATCCCAGCTCCCTTTATCGGGGTAAGAAGCCTTGAAAAAGTTGAAGACCTCGCTGTGATTCTGATTGGAAGGTGTCATTATCTGGTATTTCTTGGGGCAAGGATCACCTCCGAACTTAGTTTCGTATGCGCTGACATATTCTTTGTTATTCTTCAGCCACCAGTGAATCAGATTCGATGCCGTGGCTGCCCAGCACATGTTTCTGTCGCCTTGGTATTCGAAGGTTTTGTTGCAATCGAACCAGCCGCAGTCTTCTGTCCATGTCAGGTATTGTTCTTCGTTGGGAAGATCTATTTTTTCATAGGCAATGCGCATCCATTCCCCTTTGGGAAAACTTTCTACAGTGATATCATACGAGGGGATATGATCCCTTCCTGGGAAAACTGGCGACGTGATGCCGTATACCCAGTGTGTCTGATTGCTGAATTCCATATCTGCGTTGCCTCCCTCTTCTGCTGGCTTCAGTGTCAGATTCAGGGTTGTTTGCATGCCTGATGAGAAATTCTCGACTTGAGTATCAATCGGATAAGTTACACTTTTCCCATTACTGGTCAGCCGGATCAGTCCTTCACCGCTCTGATAGGCTTTGGCCTCCTGCGGGAGAATAATAGCCGTATAGGTATTGGCCGACGTTTGCTGGGGGGTAATCCAGTTATACGTTGAAGATGAATTCTCGCTTAAAAGGACTTTTCCGTCTGTAGTAGACAGCTTACCCTCTGTAAGGCTTCGTACTTCTATGCTCAAATCGTCGGGTACGGTACCTTTCAGATTGATGATAATGCGATGTAATGCGTGCTGGAATTGCATGACGGCCGATGTACTGTTTGCATCTATTGTCGTTTTTGCAAACAGTATATCGGCTGCTGTGTAATTAGCTTCCTCATTTTGTTTCATGGGCAAGCTGATGTTTCTTACCGTAGCGTCGTCTGCCGAAGCAGGAAGCAGGGGAAAAATACCCGAAAGCTGGAGCTGTCCTTTGCCATAGTCGCTGCGTTGCAAATGAGGAGTCCACTGTCCGTTAATGTATGTTAGCTGGGCTGTGGTGGTTTTGCTCTCTGAAGTAACTTGAAGTTCGATGCGGTCATTTTCGGCAAAATTGCCTTTACCTTCAGAGTTTATTGCGGCACGGCTCTGCTGTCCGGAGGGGTTTTGTGTCCATTCCGTCTGGAAGCAGGTTAATGAAAGGCTGTTGTCTTGACTGGTAAAGATATCCTCTGACTGATTGCACGAGCTCAGGAGAAACAGAGAGCTGGAAAATATGGTAACAATTGCGTTAGTCTTCTTCATAATTATTATATGGTTTCCGTTATTCTTATATATGTATACATAAAAAAGCCATGAATTGTTCATTTAAGATGCTGAAAAAGAAATCATATTATGATAAGGTTGTTTGGCGTTGTTGTGTTTTTTTTCTTTGCCATAAAAGGTAGCCGATACAAATCAGTAACGATACAGTGGTAGAAAGAGGTGGAGCATATCCCATCCAGAAAAGGGTCGTCGGATCAATATGACTAAAGGCCCACGATAAAGGTATACGGAAAAGGAATGTAGCTATGAGGCTGTGTATCATCGGAAACCATGAGTTCCCTTGTCCACTGAAATAAGAGTTTATACAAAAGACGAAGCTGACGATAATACAGTCGATGCTGTATCCCCGCAAATAGGTTGCTCCCATAGCGACTACAGAGTTATCGTCTGTAAAGATTCTTACAAGAGTTTCCGGTAGGAATTGTGAGTAAACACAGACTGAAATACCAAATACCAATGCCATTGCAATGCCTGAACGCAAGCATTGGTTCATACGAGGGATGAGCCCGGCACCGTAGTTTTGTGCGGTCATAGCGGCGACGGCCGATGAAATAGCTACGGGAGGCAGCATGGCAAATACGATGATTTTTTCGACTACACCTAATGCTGCCGACGCGATGACACCCATTTGATTGACGATAATCGTAATAATCAGGAAGGAAATATTGATCAGTGCATCTTGCAGGGCGATGGGAGCTCCCAGGAATACGATCCGTCGTGACAGATTTCCGTTCAGGCGGATGTCACGTCGGGTAAATGGGAAACTGAAACCTCGGCGATGCAGGAACCATAAGGCGGTCAGAAAACTGATTCCTTGTGAGGAGATGGTGGCAATTGCCGCTCCTGCCGCACGCATATGCAGACCTCCTACCAGAGCAAAGTCGAGTATAACATTGACCATACAGGCCAATGCTACAAAATAGAGTGGAGTACGGGAATCGCCGAGTCCACGAAGTATTCCGCAGACAACATTATAACCTATGATAAAAGGAATACCTAGTGAGCAGATTAGCAGATACATTTCTGTATCGTGCATGGCTTCGGCCGGAGTATGCATGATGCAGGCTATGGGATTATGCAGAATCGTCATCAATAGTGTGAGCAGGATTCCTGTGATAGTGAACAACCATACCGACGAACCTATAATGGAAGCGGTCTCTTTGTAGTTGCGTGCTCCGGTAGCTATGCCGATGAGAACAGTCACTCCGGTAGTCAGTCCAAGGATAATACCTGTAATGGTTTGCATCACCTGACTGCCTATTGCTACTCCGGCTACGCTTGCTGCATCATCGAACTGCCCTACGACAAACAAGTCGGCCCCACCGTATAAGGCTTGTAATACATTGGCTAATAGATAAGGTACGGCAAACTGAAACAACACTTTTGATACATTCCCTTGCGTTAAATCAAGCTCTTTCATATACTTCCGATAACAATGTCTGATTTGATGAATAAAAAGCCGGATAAGTTGATTGGTTTTACCCAGTCATCTTATCCGGCTTTTTATTGCCCTCCGATGAGGATTACAAAACGCTCTTATCCGATGTGCATGCAAAAGTAGGATGAATTATCGGCGTAATCAAATATTCAAGCACATTTCTAATAAGAAATTTCAGAAAATCATTTGTTGGTTTGCATAATGATTTCAGACAAAAAAGGAATCGTTTGCAACAGTTTGGAACGGATATTAGCAAAGAGTTCGCACTTTTTTTAATAGAGTTTATGAAAAGCGCTGATTTTTGATAAAAAAGTATCAACCCTTCTTTGTGTAGATGTACTATATTTGCAGAAAATACTATGATATATGAAAAACAAAAACTATTTGTCAGGTTTATTATTCTGTGGTATGCTGGCCGGATTTTCTTTGTCTGTTTCAGCGGAAACTCGTCAAAACGATAAAGTATTTGTATCTTCCGATGATTCTCACATTGTTTATATGGGAAGAATCAGCAGAACCGTTCCTCATATGGTACGTTTCACTTATCCAGGTGTCAGTATCTTTGCCAATTTTGAAGGTACTTCCTTGCAGATGAAAGTGAAGCCCGGGAGTGGAGCTTTCATGGTGGAGATTGACGACGAGCTGCCTTATCGAATCAACTATTCGGCAAACGACTCTATACAGACTTTGGCAGAAGGACTACCCGAAGGCACTCATCGGGTACGTATTATGTATGCAATAGAAGGATATGAGCTGAAGCCTGCGTTCAAAGGCTTTTATTTGGACAATGGGTGTCGCCTTGCGGAGGCTCCGGTCTTGCCCGAACGTCGGATTGAATTTATCGGTAATTCCATTACTTGCGGATATGGAGTAGAATCAGAAAACCCGAAGGATCCGTTTACCTACGACACCGAAAATCATTTTTATACCTATGCGGCTCGTACAGCACGGGCACTGAAGGCACAACATCTTGTAGTGGCTCGCTCGGGAATAGGAATATATCGTAATTATGCCGGACCTCGTTCGGGTAGCAAAGATTGTATGCCTGCTATGTACGAACAGGTACTTTTTACAGATTCTACCGAATTGTGGAACCATGCTCTGTATACTCCCGATGTAGTATGCGTCAACTTGGGGACAAACGATATAAGTTTGAATGATTATGACATGGACTTGCTGACCGATGGCTATCGTCGGTTTATGAAAAAACTTCGTTCCATTTACCCGAAAGCCAAGCTGGTTTTGCTGAGCGGTTCCATGGCGGACAGTCAGGCACTGAGTGATATAAAGAAAGCTATGAATACGGTTGCCGACGAAATGCATCAAAACGGGGATAAAGAAGTTTATCGTTTCGATATGTCTCCGCAGACAGGTTCATTGGGAATGGGAGCCAGTTACCATCCGTCTATGCGGCAGCATCAGAAAATGGCGTCTGAACTGACTGCCTTTTTGAAGAAGTTGATGAATTGGTAAATGAAAAATGTTATTTAAAATATTACAGCAATGAAGAAATGGATTATAAGTGCTTGCCTACTGATGATGCAGGCTGGTGCATGGGCAAAGGTCACTCTGCCCGACATTATGAGTGACAATATGGTGTTGCAGCAACAGACAGAGGCTTGTCTGTGGGGAAAGGCTGATGCCAATGCCGAAGTAACTATCCGTCCGTCGTGGAATAATGAAGCCTATAAAGTGAAAGCCGGAGCCGATGGTAAGTGGATCGCTAAAATCCAGACACCTACCGCAAGCTATCAGACTTATACGATTTCGATTTCCGATGGTGAGGAAGTGAAACTAAACAACGTACTGGTAGGAGAGGTTTGGTTCTGTTCCGGACAGTCGAATATGGAAATGCCTCTACGTGGTTTCTGGAATTGTCCGATAGCCGGAGCCAACGAAACGATAGCTACGGCATCGAAGTGGAAAGGAGTTCGTGTGGCTACAGTCGAAAAGAACGGACAGTTGCAGCCTGTCGACGAATGTAAGGGAAGCTGGAAGGTGAGCAATCCGGAAAATGCTCCTGCCTTTAGTGCGACAGCTTTCAATTTTGCCATGATGATGAATCAGGTGTTGGATATTCCGATTGGTATCATCAATTGCAGTTGGGGTGGTTCGATGGTAGAAGGATGGTTGCCCCGTGAGATTGTTTCGCAGTATCCCGATATCGATTTGAAGCGTGATATCCGTAAGGAAGACGGACACGACTGGTGGCATTACCTGAGCCCGACACTGATGTACAACGGTATGCTGAAGCCTTTGCAGAATTATACCATCAAAGGATTCTTGTGGTATCAGGGAGAATCGAACGTGGGCAAGCACAAGACGTATGCCGAACGCTTGAAGACCATGGTGGAACTTTGGCGTAAAGAATGGGGACTGGGTGAACTTCCGTTCTATTATGTAGAGATTGCTCCTTTCAATTCTACGGAAACGACAGCCAGCGCATACCTGCGTGAAGCACAGTTCAAGGCGCAGTCCATCATCCCGAATAGTGGAATGATTTCGACAAACGATCTGGTTCAGCCTTATGAAATAAAGAATGTTCATCCCAAGAACAAGACTGATGTAGGAAAGCGTCTGGCTTATATGGCGCTGAGCAAGACCTATCATGTGCCGGGCATAGAAGCTTACGGACCGGTTTATAAGTCGATGGAAGTAAAAGACGGTACCGTTATCTTGTCGTTCGACCATGCAGAAGAGGGCTTTAACCGCTTGTCGGGCATGGAAGGTTTCGAAGTAGCCGGAAGTGATAAGGTCTTTTATCCGGCAAAGGCTGAAGTTTTCAATAACTTGCAGATTAAAGTGACATGCGACAAGGTGGCTCAGCCGGTTGCCGTACGCTATTGTTTCCGCGACTTCCAGATAGGAAATGTTGCAGGTTTACGCGAATTGCCTTTGTATCCGTTCCGTACAGACGACTGGGAGTAAAAATAACCGACAGTTCCGATAAAGGAAATAACGCTAGAACTGAAACGATTCTTTCGATATGTACCGATGATAATTCCAAGATTTGAGGCTGTTTTTTAATAGAATTGCTCAAGTAAAAATCTGATAGATTAAAAATTCAAAGTAAAAAATCTTCTGTTTTTAGTCACGTAATTATGATATACGAAGGCTAAAGCAGGAGATTTTTTTGTTATAACTCATAGCTTATAAGTAGGTCTATCCTTTTCTTCCTATTTTGAAACAGACTTTCTTTTCAGTAAAGAGGCTTAGACTTTAGATTAAAAATATCTGTTGCTGGTATTACCTGTAGATGTGTTCTTTGTGAAAGTATATAGTTTATCTGGAAAATCTTCAGCAGACGATGAGGCATTCTCTGTGTCTGTTATGAGAGATCTGGAAAAACGTCGCATAAAACGTTTGGTCTGGAGAGCATAGTTGTTGCGCAAGAAAAAAGAACCGTATCATCCTCCGTTTGCCTGAGAATGATACGGTTCTTTACTGCTTATAATAGACGGTTGTCGGAATTTGAATTTAAAAGCATTCTCTCCTCCGGACAACTCTTGACATCCTTTCTCCTTGCCTTTTCACGGGCAAGTGAGAAGTCCTTTATTTCACTTCCTCCAGATACAGCACCCGACTGGAATAATCGTTCTGTTTGTGATAGTCTACGATATGATTATACGGAATTTCCAGCCCATTCTCCATCAGATACGCTCCGCTGTATGTCTTGCCTTCGAATGCAAGTGGCTGGTTGTCTATCCGGTTCAATTCCGTAATGCGGTAAGTTTTTTCAGGATCGAGTCCCGCCATGGTAACACGCGGCAGATGCTGATTGACGAAGTGTTCGGTCTTCCACCAGTAGAAAGCAGCCTTGTCTTTCTCGGGAGTGACATACATCAGCGAAGCAACTCCGAGATGATCGTAAGGAGAAACCAGACGATAAATATCTCCCAGTTGTACAATCGGACGAATCTTTTTGTAGTCGGCGATAGCCTTGCGGCACAAATCCTTTTCTTCGTCGGTCATGTTTTTAGGCTGAATCTCCATTCCCAGTCGTCCGCTCATGGCCACATCGATGCGGTATTTCAGAGGAATGGTGCGGAAAGTCTGATGATTGGGAGCCGCACTGATGTGCGAAGCCATGGCAATGGCAGGGAAGAAATAAGAGGTTCCCCACTGCATGTATACGCGTTGCAGAGCATCTGTATTATCGCTTACCCAGAACTCATCGAAGTAAGGCAGGTAGCCGTAGTTGGCACGACCGCCGCCGCTGGCACAAGCCTGAATAACCAAGTCCGGATATTTGGCGCGGATACGCTGGCATACTTTCTCGAATCCCCGATGATATTCAATATACATGTGACTCTGATTATCGGCTGTCAGATAATTGGAGCCGTGATTCATGATACTCATATTGGCATCCCACTTGATATAAGCGAGGTCGGGATGCTGTGTCATCAGGTCGTCTACTACCTTGAATACGAAATCCTGCACCTTCGGATTGGCAAGATCGAGTACAACCTGCGTGCCCCCGCGTCCCAGAACCGGATCACGTTGCGGAGCTTTTAATATCCAGTCTGGATGCTTCTCGTACAGTTCGCTGGTAGTGTTCGCCATTTCCGGTTCAATCCAAAGACCGAATTTAATGCCGTGTTTTTTTGCATCCCTTATCAAGCCCTCAATACCTTCGGGGAGTTTGTTCTTGTCTACCACCCAGTCGCCCAGTGAAGAACTGTCGTTCTTGCGCGGATATTTGTCACCAAACCATCCGTCGTCCATCACAAACAGTTCGCCACCCATTGAAGCGATGTCGCCCATCATCTGGTCCATGCCCTTCTGGTTGATGTCGAAATAGACTCCTTCCCAGCTATTCAGCAGAATATCGCGTACTTGATTCCCATGAGCCAGTTTGTACATTCTTCCCCATTTATGGAAATTGCGACTTGCTCCGCTCAGACCTTCGTCGGTATAGGTCAGGGCAACGGCTGGCGTACGGAATATTTCCTTCTTGGGAAGCGTGTACGACGAGTTCTCTTCGTTGATGCCCGCATAGAACTGATGGTAGTCGCTGTCGTCGGTATCGATTCTCAACTTGTAGTTGCCCGTATAGCAAAGTGCGGCTCCGATGACACGACCTTCGTTTTCCCGGGGAGCTCCGTCGAGCGAGAACATCACTTCGGCATGTGACGTATGTGAGTTGCGCACTCCATCTTTATTCTTGATGACCATCATACCCGGTTGCAGTGGTTCTTGTGTAAGCTGTCCTTCGTTGGCCCACGAACCGGAGAGATGCGAGATCCATACATTGCCCCTGCGCACAGGCAGATAAGCCGATGCAAACTGGGTGAGGCAGACAGGCTTCTTTTCGGAGTGGCTGATTTCGGTCCAGGTTTCTATCATGTCGACATTGGTGTAGGCTTTGTAGCATACATCTATATAAAAAGGATAGACTTTGTCTTTCAGGCGGACGGTGGTGAGGGTACTCTGGGCATCTTTGTCCGTATCGATACTGACAATTTCCATCTGGGTCGACATGTTGCCGTCGGCATGTCTTACTGACAGAGCCGTTTCGCTCGAACAGTTCATTCCATATACCGGATAAGCCGTATGGTCACAGTTCTTTGCCCCGTCGATGTTCTGCAAGTCAGTTTCACTCAGCTTGTTCCCAAAATAAAGGTATTTCAACTCCCCGCCAGTCGGTGCATTCAGCACAAGAGATGTGTTTGGAGTAGAAATACAGATGTTTTGTGCCCACATGTTTCCGGCAAGCAAGGAGAATCCTGCCAGCAGGCAAATCTTGTTTTTTACTTTCATGCTTTTCATTTTTTGATAACAGATTTATAACTTCGTTTACTCATTTACAAAAATAGGTCTTATTTCACGATAAGACTGATATGGTTTTATCTTATTCTGGGCGAATTGTCGTCGGATAAAAAATATTCCTTTAGAGAAACCGGTTGTAATTTGTACAAAAACAAAAATTTTTTGTACAAATTTTCAGAAAACCTCGGCAGATTTTTGATGAGAGCTTACGATGATTTTTTCCGGACTTGCGGAGGGAAAAAATAGTGTGCCCGAACTTTTCTTCATACCTTGTGAGCAATCATTTTATTTTATACTTTTGTAGATAACAAAGATGAATACTATGGATAAACAATTAAATGAGAATTTTATACGCGAAATAACTCCCTTGTCGGACAAGGACTGCTTTTATATAGCCGACAGGCACAAGAAAGAATTTACCTATCCGATGCATTCGCACCGGGAGTTTGAATTGAATTTTGTAGTGCATGCATCCGGGGTACGTCGCATTGTCGGCGATTCGTCTGAGGTAATAGGCGATTATGATCTGGTGCTGATTACAAGTCCCGATCTGGAGCATGTGTGGGAGCAGAATACCTGTACTTCGTCGGACATTCGTGAAATAACCATTCAGTTTGTTCCTGCCTTCATGAGTGGCCTGATAGATACAAATCAGTTTGATATGATTCGTAAAATGCTCGAAAAGGCGCAGTATGGGTTGTGTTTTCCCATAGATGCCGTGATGAAAGTCTATGCGCTTATCGACAAGCTGCCTGAGATGAAGGGGTTCTATGCCGTGATTCATTTTCTTACATTGCTTTATGAATTGTCCTTGTTTACCGATCAGGCACGGACACTGTCGAGCTCGTCGTTTGCGAAGATACAAGTACATTCAGACAGCCGGAGGGTACAAAAGGTACAAGACTACATTGCGAAACATTATCAGGAGGAAATCAGGCTGGGACAACTGGCCGACATGGTAGGCATGACGGAGGTTTCTTTCAGCCGCTTCTTCAAGTTGCGTACAGGCAAGAATCTGTCAGACTATATTATCGACCTGCGTCTGGGGCATGCCACTCGTCTGCTTGTCGATTCAACGATGGCCGTAGCCGAAATCTGCTATGAGTGTGGTTTTAATAATCTGTCGAATTTCAACCGTATCTTCAAAAAGAAGAAAAACTGTTCTCCTAAGGAATTCCGGGATAATTACCGGAAGAAACGCAGTATCATTTAGTAAGATAAGGGTAAGAGTCCATATGCAGAAAGCGGCTTCCTTTTCATTCTTTTGTCAGGGGATGAAAGGGAGCCGCTTCTTGTCTGTCTGTTGCTGGATAGACGTTCTGTTCCGGTTAAGGAAGAATGAATGAAATATGATAAAATAGTACAGCTATTTTTAGTAGTGATGGTGTATCTTTGCAATAAGTTAATCGAATGGAAATTTATTGGTTGGATATTTGGATACTATGAAACTGCAAAAAATGAAAACATATTTTTCTCTTTTCAGAGCTTGCTTGTTGCTCTGTTTCGTTATATTATGTACTAGTGTTCCTGCACATGCAGCTGTAGAGCGTTTGTCGGTTAAAGGAACTTTTCTGGTAAATGAACAAGGTGATAAGGTTGTACTGAAAGGGGTCAGCCTGGGATGGCATAACTGGTGGCCACGTTTTTATAATGCTGCTGCCGTAAAGACGTTGAAAGAACAATGGCATTGTACGCTGGTTCGCGCGGCTATGGGCGTAGAACCGGAGGGAGCTTATCTGACCAACCGACAAAAGGCGCTGGAATGTGTAACTACAGTCACGGATTGCGTACCGAAGAAGCAAAGGATTTTTTCAAGCAAATGGCTACTCGATATAAAGGCATTCCAAACGTAATTTATGAGATTTTTAATGAGCCGGTAAATGATTCATGGGAAAAAGTAAGGGAATATTCCGAAGAAGTTATCAGTGTCATCCGTTCTATAGACCGTGAGGCGCTGATATTGGTCGGAACTCCTCATTGGGATCAGGATATACATCTGGCAGCCGATAATCCGGTTTCCAACGCATACAATGTAATGTATACACTTCATTTCTATGCGGCCTCCCACAAGGCGTGGCTGCGCGACCGTGCCGATTATGCACTGGAAAAAGGGCTCCCGATTTTTGTTTCAGAATGTGCGGGCATGAAAGCGGATGGTGATGGCAAGATTGACAGGAAGGAATGGAACCAATGGATTTCGTGGATGGACAGACACGCCGTCAGCTGGGCTGCATGGTCTATAGCCGATAAGGATGAAACTTGTTCCATGCTCTATCCTTCGGCACCGGATGCGGAATGGAACAATAAGGACCTGAAAAAATGGGGACGCATCGTAAAGCAAGTACTGCGGACTGAAACTGAAGACGTTGAAATATATTGATAATATTTAAGGCTAGAGTTCATTTATTACAGAGAGTTTGAGGTAAAATATTGTAAGGATAACGGTAAAAGGTGGTGACTGTTGTGGAATAGTCGGCACCTTTGCTTGTGTTATATTGCTATGTACAACTACCTGATTGGGCTTGATGGAAATGTAAATGATTTGATAAAATTATATCATCTTCATGTGGCGTTTCCCATTAATTTTGTATCGTTGAAAATAAATCTAATAGATATGCGGAAACAGAATTTAATTATGTCGGTAGTGTTGTTGCTGGTTGCCCTTTCGTGTACCACGACATCTAAAAAACAACAGGAAAAGGATTTTGTACGGATTGAAAACGGTCATTTTCTTCGTAATGGCAAACCTTATTATTATGTAGGAACCAATTTCTGGTATGGAGCTATTCTAGGCTCGGAAGGTGAAGGTGGAAACCGTGAACGCTTGTGTCGTGAACTGGACTCGCTGAAAAGTATAGGTATTGATAATTTACGTATTTTGGTTGGCTCCGATGGAGAAAGAGGAGTCGCAGCCAAAGTAGAGCCGACACTTCAGGTAGCTCCGGGAGTTTATAATGATACAATATTTGCAGGGCTGGACTATTTGCTTGCAGAAATGTCGAAACGTGATATGCTGGCAGTACTTTATCTGAATAACTCTTGGGAATGGAGTGGGGGATATGGTCAGTATCTTCAATGGGCAGGATATGGTAAAGCCCCTGCGCCGGCTGTCGATGGATATGTGGCTTACATGAACTTTGCCGGACAGTTTGTTTGTTCGGATAGCGCGCAAGCTCTCTATGCTAATTATGTAAAAGATGTAATTACTCGTACAAACCGTTATACCAAGGTGCGCTATATAGACGATCCGACCATTATGTCGTGGCAGATAGGTAATGAGCCTCGTGCATTTTTGCCTGCAAATAAAGAATGTTTTGCCAACTGGATGAGTAAGGCTGCTGCTTTGATAAAATCGCTTGACACAAATCATCTGGTGTCTACTGGCAGTGAAGGTAAATGGGGCTGTGAGATGGATATGGATTTGTTTGAAAAAATTCATGCTGATCCCAATGTAGATTACCTGAATATTCATATCTGGCCTTATAACTGGGGATGGGCTCCGAAAGACAGCTTGCAGGAAAATTTGGAGAAGGCTAAGCGGAATTCAAAAGCTTATATCGACGAACATCTTGCAATCGCCAAGAAATATCAGAAGCCTCTGGTAATGGAAGAATTCGGATATCCTCGGGATGGATTCCGTTTCGACAAGTCTTCTCCGGTAACGGCACGTGATGCCTACTACAAATATATATTCGGTCTGGTAACGGAACATGCTGCTTCTCATTCATTGTTTGCAGGTTGTAATTTCTGGGGATGGGGCGGTCTGGCCAATCCTTCCGCTGAGCATGAATACTGGAAGCCGGGAGATGATTATACGGGCGATCCGGCTCAGGAACAGCAAGGGCTAAATTCGGTCTTTGCTTCGGATAGTAGTACCATTGCTTTAATAAAGCAAGCCAACCAGGAGTTGAATGAAACGAAATGATTTGGTCGCAAATTGAAATTAGATTCAGATAATTTATGAGTTGCCCGTCGTGGATTAAACTATTATCGGTGACGGGCCTCATTAAAAAATAATATACAGTTGTCACAATGAGTAAAGAGGCTATAATGTTTCTGAAAGAATTAGGCTTGTGATGATATACCTGTATGATGTCTTAGTTCCCATTAGTTATTCGTATGAAAGCTGCTTTGTCAAAGGAATTGGTGTCGGATAGCATATTCTTTATTTGTGAGAGGAATTTTTATTCTAAAATATTACCTATGTTTGGTTGACTTTTGGGAAGTAATTGTACATAAAAATATTTGTTTAACCAAAAGAGTATATGGTGGGCATTCAACCTGTGTAAAACAATTTTTTAGAAGATATTATAATGTAAATGATTAATTAAGATTATATCGGATTTATGTATTAATCCTATCTAAATTTGTAATGG
>OHBW01000514.1_pt1 | contig 18108 bp, 15 predicted proteins | sample 1577411 | NCBI WGS metagenome assembly OHBW01 (sample SAMEA3879534, study PRJEB24766) | human gut metagenome | biome: human-associated habitat; feature: feces | place: USA | collected 1985/1987 | reverse complement strand
ATCGCGCAGATCAAGGAATGCCATGCCAAGGGCCAGCCGGTTCTGGTCGGCACGATCTCCATTGAAAAATCCGAGCTTCTTTCGCAGATGCTCAAGCGCGAGGGTATCCCGCACAACGTCCTGAACGCCAAGCACCATGAAAAGGAGGCCGAGATCGTCGCGCAGGCGGGCCATCTGGGCGCCGTGACCATTGCGACGAACATGGCCGGCCGCGGCACCGATATCATGCTGGGCGGCAACGCCGAATACATGGCAAAGAACGAGCTGCGCAAGCAGGGCCTGTCCGACGAGCTGATCGCCGAGTCCAATTCCTTCGCCGAGACGGAGGATCCCGAAATTCTGGCCGCACGTGCGGCCTATACCGAAGCGTATAAGCGCTTCAAGGTCGAGACAGACAAGCAGGCAGAGCTTGTCCGGCAGGCAGGGGGGCTTTTCATCATCGGCACCGAGCGGCACGAGTCGCGCCGCATCGACAACCAGCTTCGCGGCCGTTCCGGCCGTCAGGGCGACCCCGGCGAGACGCGGTTTTATCTGTCCATGCAGGACGATATCATGCGCCTGTTCGGCTCCGAGCGCATTATGAACATGATGGAGACGCTCGGCATCGACGAGGATACGCCTATCGACGCCAAAATTCTCTCCGGCGCGATCGAGAACGCGCAGAAGACCGTTGAGGGCCGCAACTTCCAGTCCAGAAAGAACGTGCTGGAATACGACGATGTGATGAACGTCCAGCGTAAGATCATCTACGAGCAGCGCCGCCAGGTGCTCGACGGCGAGGATCTGCAGAAGAACATCCAGTCCATGATGCGGTTCTATGTGGATACCTACGTTGCCAGCGCCTTCGGCGAGCAGCCGAGACTGGCCGACAAGCAGCATTTCTTCGAGATGATGACGCATTTCGAGCCCATCTTCTTCCCCACGGGCACATGGCTTCTCTCCGACGAGGAGTTGGCCGCGCTCACGCGGGAGCAGGCGGAAGAGAAGATTTTGTCTCTCATGCAGCGCGCCTATGCCAAGCGGGAAGAGCAGTTCACATCTCCCGTCATGCGCGAGATTGAGCGCGTCGTGACGCTGCGTGTGGTCGATGAATTCTGGATGGATCACATCGACGCCATGGACGATCTGCGGCAGGGCATCCGCCTGCGCGCCTACGCGCAGACAGACCCCGTCATCGAGTATAAGCGCGAGGGCTTTGATATGTTCGAGGCCATGAACGACGCAATTAAAGAAGAGATCGTCCGCCGCGTCTTCCTCGTCCGCCTCCGGACGAATGAGGAGATCAAGCGCCAGCGCGTGGCGAAGGTCACCGGCGAGGGGGCTGGCGGCGACAAGACCGTCAAGCGTCAGCCCGTCGTCAAGAAGATCAAGGTCGGCCCGAACGACCCGTGCCCGTGCGGCAGCGGAAAAAAATACAAAAAATGCTGCCGCGACAAGGATCTCGCCGCCGAACGCGGCCAGAACGCGAATTAAGCCCATGTTTCACACCATTCACCACGGAACACTTGAATATCTGACCGCCGACGCGCTTTCCGGGAGCGTGCACTGCTTCTCCACGCGCTTCGGCGGCGTGAGCGAGGGGGCGCTGTCCTCCCTCAATCTCGGCACGCACCGGGGAGACAGGCCGGAAAACGTGCGGGAGAATTACCGCATTCTCGGCACCGCCGTTGGCTTTTCTCCGGAGGAAACGATCTTTACCCGGCAGGAGCATACCGATCTTCTGCTGCGCGTCGGCAAGCAGGACTGCGGCACAGGGCTGGAGCGGGAGCAGACCGCCGTCTGCGACGGGCTTCTGACCGACGAGCCCGGCGCGGCGCTCGTCTGCTTCGGTGCGGACTGCACGACGCTGCTGCTGTTTGACCCCGTGCGGCAGGCCATCGCCGCCGTCCACGCCGGGTGGCGCGGAACGGCGCAGGGCATCGCGTACAAGGCCGTCCTTCGGATGCAGGCGGAATTCGGCTGCGCGCCGGAGCACATTCATGCGGCCATCGGCCCGTGCATCGGCCGCTGCTGCTTTGAGGTCGGGCCGGAGGTGCCGGAGGCCATGCGGCGATCGCTCGGCCCGGACGCGGAAGCGGCAATTGAACTGCATGGCGAAAAGGCGCACGTCGATCTGAAGCGCCTGAACCGCATCTGGCTGGAAAGAGCGGGCGTGCAGGTGATCGACATCTGCCCGGACTGCACCAAATGCCAGCCGGAGCGCTTCTGGTCGCATCGCGTGACCGGCGGAAACCGCGGCTCACAGGCCGCCATCATCCGGCTGAAAGGAGGCGCACCGGCATGAAACGAAAGCTTTTGATGCTCACAGCGCTTGCGCTGTGTCTGGCCCTTCTTTGCGGCTGCACGACGATCGCGACGAGCGAATGGATGCAGAATCTTTTCCCCGTCGGCGACGAGGCCGTCGCCGCCCAGCAGACCGGCTCGGTCAACGGCTCGGAGGATAAGCAGGAGGTCAAGCAGGTCGTCACCGAGACGTATACGGCGCTTGAGTCCTTCGGCCTGGCCTACCAGCCGGATTACGGCCTGCAGCCCTATAACTGCCAGAGTCTCAACAACCGCATCATCTTTTCCTTCCTCTACGAGCCGCTGTTCGCCGTGACAAGCAGCTACGAGGCAGAACCGATTCTCGCCGAGAGCTATTTTGTCACTGACGACGGACGCACGACCACGGTGAAGCTCCGCTCCGGCGTGACCTTCCACGACGGCAGCGCCCTTACCGCGGCGGACGCGGCATATTCCATCGAATCCGCCGCAGGCTCGGAATATTACGGTTCGCGCCTGCGCTTCATCACTTCCGCCGAGGCGCAGGACGATCTGACGCTCGTGCTCTCGACGAGCGAAGCGTATGAGTGCCTGCCGCTGCTGCTGGATATCCCCATCATCAAAAACGGCACGAAGGACGAGGCCAGCCCTCCGGGCACAGGCCCGTATGACTTTGCCGGGACAAAGCTCACGCGCTGCGAAAGCTGGTGGCGCGACACCCAGCCGCTGGTCGACTTTGACGAGATCGCGCTGACCGTTTCGTCCACCGCCGCCGACGTGCGCGATAATTTTGAGTATCAGAAGGTCAACATGGTTCTGACGGACCCGAACTCCTCCGCGTTCGCAGGCTTCCACAACGACTACGAGCTGTGGAACGAGGAGACGACCATCATGCAGTACATCGGCTACAACATGAACTCGCCCGTCTTCTCCAACTACGGCCTGCGCGGCGCGATCACCTTCGCCATCGACCGCGAGCAGCTGGTCGAGCAGACGCTGGGCGGCTTTGCCGTCGCGTCGACGCTGCCGTGCTCACCCAATTCCCGGTATTACGACGTGAAGCTGGCCAACAGCTTCGCCTATGACACCGGCTCGTACTACGACCAGCTGGTCGGCGCCTCCGTCGAGGACGCGACCGGCGACGGCATCCTCGACCTCTACGTCCCCTCCAAGGGCTATTCCGTCCCGGTCGAGGGCACGATGCTCGTCTGCTCGTCGAGCTACATCCGCGTACAGGCGGCAAACGAGGCCGCGAAAATGCTCAATTCTCTGGGCTTCAACATCACAGTCAAGTCCATGGAGTATACCGAGTACAAGCAGGCGCTTTTACAGGGGAATTTCGACCTGTACTACGGCGAGGTGCGCCTGTCTCCGAACTTTGACCTCTCGCCGTTTTTCGGTGCGACCGGCACGCTCAACTATGGCGACCTGTCCGACAGCACGATGATGAACCTGTGCAGCATGGCCCTCGTCAACAGCGGCAACACGTACAATCTCTATAAGCGCGTGTGCGAGCGCGGATACATCACGCCTATCCTGTTCAAAAGCTATGCGCTCTACACCACGCGCGGCGCCGTAACAGAGCCGACACGCTACCTCGACTGGTTCCTGCCGTATACAGTGCAGACGGAAGAATAATGAAAAAACGCGGGAGGATACGCCCATGAAACGAATCCTGATGATCGGCACCGGGGGAACGATTGCGTCCGGGAAGACGGCGGAGGGCCTTATGCCGGAGCTGACGAGCGAGCAGCTTTTGTCCTTCGTCCCGGCGGTATCGGCGCTTTGCCGGGCGGAATGCTTACAGCTTCTGTCGCTGGACAGCACGAATCTGGCCCCATCGCACTGGCTGCTGATCGCGAAGGCCATCCGGGAGCGGTATGACCGCTATGACGGCTTCGTCATCAGCCACGGCACGGACACCATGGCCTATACCGCTGCGGCCCTCAGCTATCTCATTCAGGGGGCGCGCAAGCCCATCATCCTGACTGGCGCGCAGAAGCCCATCAGCTTTGACTCGACTGATTCCAAGGTCAATCTGACCGACGCGTTTTTATGCGCGTGCAGTGACACCCTGCACGGCGTCATGATCGTCTTCAACGGCAAGGTCATTCAGGGCACCCGCGCCTGCAAAACGCGCACGAAGAGCTACGAGGCCTTCTCCAGCATCAATTACCCGTATCTGGCTGTTTTGCAGGACGGCTGCATTCTGCAGTACATCGAAAACGCCTGCCTGCCCGAGCCGGTCTTCTATGACACGCTCGACGAGCGCGTTGCGCTCCTGAAGCTCATTCCCGGCGCGCGGGCGGAGCTTGCGGGCTGGATGCTCCGGCACAACGATGCGCTGATCCTGGAAAGCTTCGGCGTGGGCGGCATCCCGTCGTATGACGGGAATGACTTCCTGTCCGTGCTGGAGGAGGGCATTCAGGGCGGCAAGACCGTCGTTCTGACCACGCAGGTGCAGAACGAGGGCAGCAACGTCGGCGTTTATCAGGTCGGGCACAAGATCCGCGAATGCCCGCAGGTGCTTGAGGCGTTCGACATGACGACCGAGGCCATCACGGGAAAGCTCATGTGGATCCTCGGCCAGACCAGGGCCCCCGCCCAGATCCACCGCCTGTTCTACACCCCGGTCGCGAACGACATTCTGAATTACCGCACATGAAAAACCGCCCGGCGCGGTGAAAACCCCCATTTGTTAGCCAGGTATGGGAAAAACCTGATACTAGGGTGTATCTGAAAACTCCCAACGCACCCGGACAGCGGGCCTTTTTGCGGTGCGCCGCGTCATTTTTCCTTGAAATACGTCAGTATTCCTGCGAAAAAATGTCTTGCGCAACGCAAAAATCCCTCGCTGCCGGTCACATCATGAGTTTTCAGATACACCCTAAGAAATGGGGATTCACTATGTCAAGGGAGAATACACCGGAGTTCGGGAAGCTGGCTGCGGGAACGACTGAAGGGCCTGCCGCCTGCGATTCACAGACGGCAAGCCCTTTTGGCGGCATGATTCTTTGTTGTTCGAAATTTTACCTGACCTTTTGGGGACGTTTCCCGTGCGCGGCGGCCCGGTTTTTTTCAGTCGCCCATCAGCAGGTCCATGACGTACATTTCGAGCTTTTCGAAGTTCTGCTCCTTGACGCAGGCAGCCTGGAATTCGTAGTCGAATCTCTTGACCTTGGCCAGCAGCTTCTCGAAGATCTTCTTGGAGTTGATCAGATGGCGGTAGCAGTCCTCGTCGGGCTGGGTGCGCATGGCCTTGACGTCGAGGCCGACGCATTCAAAGTTGCCGCGGTCGCCGAAGTTGTTCTCGTACAGGACCTTGACCTGGTTGAACGCGTTGCGCAGGTTGTCGACGCCGAACGCCTTGTCCTGGTCGTAGCGGCAGCCGTTCTGGTCGTTCAGATGCACGCCCCACAGCTTGTTGAGCGCCAGCGCGAAGCCCATGTCGTTCGCGGGATCAAGACCGGCGAGGATGGAGTGCGCGGATTCGATGCACAGGCCGACGCGGCTCGGATCGACGGTGTATGCGCCGACGGCCAGCGCGTGACCGGCAGTGCCGCAGATGGAGCGGTCGATGGGCTCATTGGGCTTCGGCTCGACAAGGATGAGCGCGTCGTCGCGGTAGGTCAGGATGTCGTTGAACGCGTCGCGCAGCTGGAGGGTCATTTCAACGGGGTTCTTGCCCTCGGCGCAGAGCGTGCCCTCGCGGGCCAGCCACAGCTGGATCTTCTTGGTGCCGAGCGCCTTGGCAATGTCGCAGGAGCGGCGGGCGCGCCACTGGGCAAATTCACGGTCTTCCTTGCGGGAGGCGGTGAAGCCGCCGTCATTCGTGCGCTTGTCGAACCACAGACGCGGCGCGACGAACTCTGCGAACAGGCCGTATTTGTCGAGCATCGCCTTGACGTCCTTCGCGTAGTCGATGATCTGCTTCTCGGTCATGTTGTTCATGTCGGGAACGGCGTCGTCGTCATGGAACTGCATGCCGGCCAGACCGATCTCGGCGTACTTCTTCATTTTCTCTTCCAGCGGAATGCTCTTGCGGTGGCCGGGGCCAAAGGTTTCGTTGCCCTCGTGGACGTTCCACGGGCCTGCGGTAAATCTGAATGTTGCCATGTCTGCATCCTCCTGTATCAATTGTCTGGTTTCATACAAATATGTGCTTGAGGGGCGGGCGGCTTTTACCGAAAGCCGCCTCCGGATAGCTCCATCATAGCGGAACAGGCTGTTTGTTCAATGTTAGACTTGCTTTTTTTATCCGACAATCTTGCGATTTTAAATTTTTCGGTAGACTTCCACAAATTCCTTTGCCGCAATTTGTCATGATGCACAAGGACTTTTTTATCCGAAATATCTCCCAAGGGAGCTTGTGCGCGGCGGTCAGACTTCTTATAATAAGCAAAAAAGTTCGGAGGAACAGACCATGCATATGGCAGACGCATTTTTATCTCCTGCTGTCGCCGTTACGATGTACGCAGCCTCTGCTGCTGCGGCGGGCGTTTCGCTCGTGCAGCTGCGCAGGGAGGAGCTTGCCGCACCGGAGACGGCAAAAAAGAAGCTTCCGACAATGGCGGTCATGTCCGCGCTCGTCTTCGCCGGACAGATGATCAACTATACCATCCCCGGCACAGGCTCGTCCGGGCATCTGTGCGGCGGTATGCTGCTGTCCGCCATGCTGGGGCCGTGGGCAGGCTTTTTGTCCATGATCGTCATTCTTGCCATTCAGGCGCTGTTCTTTGCTGACGGAGGGCTGCTTGCGCTGGGCGCGAATGTCTGGAACATGGCGTTCTACGGCTGCTTCGTGGGATATTTCCTTATCTACCGGCCCCTGATGCGCGGAAATCTTTCCGCGGGCAAGGCCCGGCTGCGCCTGACGCTTGCGTCGGTGCTCGGCTGCGTCGCAACGCTGCAGCTCGGCGCATTCTCCGTCGTGCTGGAAACGACGCTCTCCGGCATCACGGCGCTGCCGCTCGGCGCGTTCGCGGTGCTCATGCAGCCGATCCATCTGGCGATCGGTCTGGTCGAGGGCCTGATCACGGCGGCGGTGCTGCTGTTCGTCTATCAGACGCGGCCTGAGCTGCTGCAGGACGCGGCAGGCTCCGGCGCGAAAAACCGCTGCTCGCGTAAGGCGGCACTGGCGATTCTGGCGGCTGCCGCGCTCGTCATCGGCGGCGGGCTGTCGCTGCTGGCAAGCTCCAGCCCGGACGGACTGGAATGGTCGCTGTTCGGCAATGAGGAGGCCGGGTATTCGGCCAACATGGGCCTTGACGAAGAACAATACGGCACGCAGAGCGCTGCCGCGGAAAAGGCGGCCGCTGTGCAGGAAAAAACGTCCTTCCTGCCGGATTACGGCTTTGCGGACAGCGACAGCGCCGCAGGCACATCTGTATCCGGCCTCGTCGGCTGCGTGATCGTCGCAGGACTTGCCGGGCTGATCTGCCTGGCGGGCAGTCTGGCACGGAAAAAGAAAAAACAGACGGCGGCCGGATAAGCCGCTTCGCGGCAAGCCGGACGGCTTGCCGCACTTCGCATTTTTGAACCGGGAGGGATGCAGCGTGAACAGAGCGGAGCAGGCGGGGCTTGAGCTGCGCGAAATGGACGAGCTGGCGGCGCAGGATTCGGTTCTGCATCGCCTCAGCCCGCTTTCCAAGCTGTTCGTGACGGTTTTTTATATCGCCGTCACGGTTTCCTTCCCGAAATACGGCCTGACGCGGCTTGTCTGGATGGCACTGTTCCCGGTGGCGGGCTATCAGCTTGCGGGGCTTCCGATACGCCTGTGCTTTCAGAAGCTGCGCATGGTGCTGCCGCTCGTGTGCGCGGTCGGGCTTTTGAATCCGCTGTTTGACCGGCAGATCGTGGCGCAGATCGGCACGCTTGCCGTCTCCGGCGGCGTTCTGTCGATGCTGACGCTGATCTTAAAGGGCGTTTTCTGCCTGCTTGTGTCCTTTCTGCTGATGGCCACGACCACAATTGAGGAAATTTGCCGCGCGCTGCGGCAGCTGCACGTGCCGAAGCTGCTGACGAATCTTCTGCTGCTGACGTTCCGCTATGTCGGGCTGCTTCTTTCCGAGGTCGCCGCGATGCAGCAGGCCTACAGCCTCCGCGCGCCGGGGCAGAAGGGCATTCACATTTCCGCGTGGGGTTCGTTCCTCGGGCAGCTGCTGCTGCGCAGCATGGACCGGGCGCAGGTGCTCTATGAGAGCATGGAGCTGCGCGGCTTCTGCGGCGAGTTTCCAAGCGCCGCGCATGGGCGCGGCTCGGCAGCGTCGTGGCCGTATGCGCTCGTGTGCCCGGCGCTGATGCTGCTGGCACGGTATTTTGATTTGTCCGCGCTGCTGGGCGGGTTGTTTGTCTGAGACAGGAGGCGCTTATGCTGGTATTCGATCACGTCAGCGTGTTTTATGGCGGAACGCAGGTGCTGCGCGAGCTTTCGTTTTCCATTCAGGACGGTGAACAGGTCGGACTGATCGGCGCGAACGGCGCGGGAAAGTCCACACTGATGAAGGCCGCGCTCGGCCTCGTGCCGTATACGGGCAGCATCACCGTGGACGATCTTCCCGTCACGCGGGAGAATCTGCCCGCCGTGCGCCGGAAGCTGGGCTATGTCCTGCAGGACGCGGATAACCAGATGTTCATGCCGACCGTGCTGGACGATATGCTCTTCGGCCCGATGAACTACGGCCTGAGCCGCGAAGAGGCCGAGCGGCAGGCGGACGAAACGCTTGCCAGTTTGCACATGGAGCATCTGAAGCTGCGCCACAACCACAAAATGTCCGGCGGCGAAAAGCGAATGGCCGCTGTCGCGGCCATTCTTGCCATGAAGCCGGATATGCTTCTCATGGACGAGCCGTCCACCGCGCTCGACCCGCGCAACCGCCGCACCCTGATCCGCGTCCTGCGCGCAAGGCCGGAGACGAAACTGATTGCCTCGCACGATCTGGATCTGGTTCTGGAAACGTGCCGCCGCGTGCTTCTGATCGCGGACGGCGCATTGGCCGCCGACGGCCCCGCGCAGGAACTTCTGCGCGACAAGGCGCTTCTGGAAGCAAACGGACTGGAGCTGCCGCTGTGCCTCGCGGGTGTGCCGGAATTGTGAATCTTGCATTGCCGGGCTGCATACAGTATAATGGGAGTGTCCGGGAAAAAGAAAGAAATAAGAGGATTCAGAAAGGACTGTGTAATTTATGGATCGTGCAGAATTAAAGGCCCGCGCAAGAGCGCAGCTCGGCGGCGGTATTTTTCAGAATCTCTGGATGATGGGTCTGGCCGTGTGCCTGCTGATCGGCCTGCTGGAGTCGGCTGCCGCCGGGATCATCCCCGGTATCGGCGCGCTGCTCGTGGTCGGCCCGCTGGAATACGGCATGGCGTATATCTTCCTCAAGCAGGCGCGTGACCATCAGCCCGTGCAGCTGGGCGATATGTTCCGCGGCTTTCAGGATGATTTCGGCGGAACGTTCCTCATCGGCCTTATGACGTCGCTTTTCACGTTCCTGTGGTCGCTGCTGTTCGTCATCCCCGGCATTGTCAAGGCGTATGCCTATTCTATGGCATACTATATCAAGCTCGATCATCCCGACTACGGCTGGAACGCCTGCATCACCGCAAGCCGTCAGCTGATGAACGGCCACAAGTGGGAAAAATTCGTGCTCGACCTGAGCTTCCTCGGCTGGATCATCGTCGGCTCTTTGTGCCTCGGCGTCGGCACGCTCTGGGTCACGCCGTACATGGAAGCGGCAAACGCGCAGTTCTACGAATACGTCCGCACCTGCCCGTCCGTGGCGGAGGGCTGACCGGCGCTGCGCAATATGGAAAAAACGGGACTCCGCTGCCTGCGGAGCCCCGTTCTTTTTTGCATTTTTATCCGTCAGCCCTTGTATTTCAGCGCCCGGATCGCGTTCAGGACGGCGAGGACCATCACGCCGACGTCGGCGAAGATGGCGGCCCACATATTCGCGACGCCGAAGGCGACGAGCGCGAGGCAGCCGAACTTCACGACCAGAGAGAACACAATGTTCTGCCGGACGATGCCGATGCACTTGCGGGAAATTTTGATGGCCTTTGCGATCTGCAGCGGGTCGTCGTCCATGAGGACGATGTCGGCGGCCTCGATGGCTGCATCGGAACCCATCGCGCCCATTGCAATGCCGATGTCCGCCCGCGTGAGGACCGGGGCGTCGTTGATGCCGTCGCCGACGAAGGCCAGCATATCGTTTTTGCCCTTCGCGGCCAGCAGCTTCTCGACCTCCGCGACCTTGTCGCCCGGCAGAAGCTCACTGCGCACCTCGTCGACGCCGAGCTCGGCAGCTACGCTGTCGGCTACGCGCTTTGCATCGCCCGTCAGCATGACGGTCTTCTGGACGCCCGCGCGCTTGAGCTGCTCGATGGCTTCCTTCGAGTGCGGCTTGACGACGTCGGAAATGACGATATGTCCCGCGTACTGGCCGTCAACGGCCATGTGGATGATCGTGCCGGTGCTGTGGCAGTCGCAGTATGGAACGCCCAGCTTTTTCATCAGCTTGCTGTTGCCTGCGGCGACCGCGTGCCCGTCAACCGTGGCGGTGATGCCGTGGCCGCTGAGCTCTTCGATGTCCGTCACGCGGCTGCGGTCGATTTCCTTTCCGTAGGCCTTTTGCAGACTCTTGCTGATGGGATGCGAGGACGCGCATTCGGCCAGCGCCGCGTATTCCAGCAGCTGCTCCTCAGCCAGCGGGCTGTGGTGGACAGCCGTGACCTCAAACACGCCGCGCGTCAGCGTCCCGGTCTTGTCGAACACGACGACCTTCGCTGCGGACAGGGCCTCCAGATAGTTTGAACCCTTGATCAGCACGCCCTCCCGGCTTGCACCGCCGATGCCCGCGAAGAAGCTCAGGGGAATGCTGATGACCAGCGCGCACGGGCAGCTGACGACTAGGAATGACAGCGCGCGGTAAACCCAGTCGGTCCAGTTCGCGTCAGCCCCCGCAAGCATCCGGCCCAGCGGGACCAGCACGGCCAGCGCCAGCGCTGCGGCGCACACGGCAGGCGTGTAGACCTTGGCAAAACGGGAAATAAACGTTTCGGAGCGCGACTTGCGGGAGCTTGCGTTCTCGACGAGATCGAGGATCTTCGAAACGGTGGACTCGCCGAATGCCTTTGTCGTGCGGATCTTCAGCACGCCGGACAGATCGATGCAGCCGCTGATGATCTCGTCGCCCGTCTTGACGTCGCGCGGCAGGCTTTCGCCGGTCAGCGCGCTGGTGTTGAGACTGGATGTGCCCTCGACGACCACGCCGTCGAGCGGCACCTTTTCGCCCGGCTGGACGACGATGATGCTGCCGACCGCGACCACGTCCGGGTCGACCTGCGTCAGCTGACCGTCCTGCTCAATGTTCGCGTAGTCCGGGCGGATATCCATCAGTGCGGAGATATTCTTCCGGCTCCTGCCGACGGCGTAGCTCTGGAACAGCTCGCCGATCTGGTAGAACAGCATAACGGCGATGCCCTCGACATAGTCGCCGCTCTTCGTCCAGATGGCGAGGAAGAACGCGCCGAGCGTGGCCAGCGTCATGAGGAAGTTTTCGTCAAACGCGCGTCCGTTGAGAATGCCCTTTCCGGCCTTGCGCAGAATGTCATAGCCGATGACCAGATACGCGGCCACATAGGCAAGCAGCTGCGGGATGCCGGTGATGGGGATAAATTTCAGCGCAATGAGCATCACGGCGGTGATGAGGATGCGCACGAGCATTTTTTTCTGTTTCTTTGTCATAGCAAACACTCCGTTCCGCGCTGCCGGAGCAGCAATTGCAGCTTAAAGCTCGATCTCGCAGTCAGGCTCGACCTTTTTGCAGGCCTTGCGCACGGCCTTCATGGTCTTCTTCTCGTCTGCGCCCTCGGCGAATTCCACGATCATCTTCTGCGTCATGAAGTTGACGGTCGCGTTCGCAACGCCCTCGGTCTTCTTCGCGGCTTCCTCCATCAGGTTTGCGCAGTTTGCGCAGTCGACTTCGATCTGGTATGTCTTTTTCATGGTCAGGCCCTCCGTTTGAAATTTTGAATTAAACGCTTGCTTAATCATTACATCCGCAGTATACTGAGAAAAACGCCGGAAATCAAGCCCTCCGGGGCGCTTGCTTCCAAACGGGCGAACGGAATGTCCAAAACGGATAAAGGAGATGGGACAAATGCCGGAATTCTCTCTTCCGCACGACCACGGCGTGCACGGACACACGGAGGATCTGTACCGGGAGCTGAAAAACGTGGAGCACTTCGGCGCGGTGTGCGATATCTTCAAACAGCTGAGCGACCCGACCCGCGTGCGCATTTTCTGGCTGCTCAGCCACCGGGAGGAGTGCGTCATCAACATCGCGGCGCTGCTCGATATGTCCAGCCCCGCCGTCTCGCACCATCTGCGTTCACTTGCACAGAGCGGGCTGATCGAAAGCCGCCGGTGCGGCAAGGAGGTCTATTACAAGGCGGGCGACACCATGCAGATCAAGCTCCTGCACGAGATCGTCGAGCAGGTCATGCAGATCGCCTGCCCGGAAAAGGCCGTCGACTATCAGGACTCGCAGGAGCAGATCATCCGCCATGTCCACGACGAGCTGACGGCCAATCTCGCCGAGCGCGTCACCATTGAGGAGCTGTCGCGGAAGTATCTGATGAACACGACGACGCTCAAGCGCTGCTTCAAGCAGGTCTACGGCGAGACGATCGCCGCACACATGAAAAAGCACCGCATGGAGCAGGCCGCGTCGCTGCTTCTGAAAACGCAGAACGACATTGCCGCCATCGCGCAGGCCGTCGGCTACGAGAGCCAGAGCCGGTTCACGGCCGCGTTCAAGGAGACATACGGCGAGTTGCCGACAGAATACCGCCGGAGGCGGTCATAAAAATCAGAACCGGCCCGCAGGACACGCCTGCGGGCCGGTTGACTTATTTCTGTGTATTTTATACGTACTGCTGGGTGTCGACGTCGACGACGCCTCTGGTGGTGATGCGGAGCTTGGGGATGACGGGCAGGGCCATAAAGCTGAGCGTCATGAACGGGTCGATGCCCCGGCTGACGCCGAGCGTGAAGGCTGCGTCCTTGGCTGCCTCAAGCTGGTCGTTGACCTCGGTCAGCGGACGGTCGGACATGATGCCCGCGATCTCCAGCACGACCGAACCCTTTACCGTTCCGTTTTCGACCACGACGATGCCGCCGTGGTGCTCGACGATGTAATTCGCGGCGAACGCCATATCGGCGGAGTTCGTGCCGACGACGATGATGTTGTGCGAGTCATGCGAAATGCTGGTCGCGACCGCGCCGGATTTCAGGCCGTAGCCCTGAATGTAGCCGAGGCCGATGTGGTGCGTGCCCTTGTGGCGCTCGACGACGGCGATCTTCAGAATGTCCTTTTCCAGATCGACGTGGTCGGCATAGCCGTTGTCGGTCGTGATGATCTCGCCCGGGACCATGCCCAGAACGCCTCTCTGGCGCGTGTCGCGGAAATCGTCGGGCGTGAGCGTCGAGACGTGGAAGGTGTCGTGGGCGCGCTTGTCGAGATATTCCTCGATCTTCGGCGCTTCAAAGTCGCGCAGCTCGCCGTTGTTCCAGTACAGAACGCCCTTCTTGAAGACCATTTCGACGTTGAAGTCCTTGAAATTGTCGATCACGGCGAAGTCGGCCAGATAGCCGGGCGCGATCGCGCCGCGGTTATTGAGCAGGAAATAGCGCGAGGCGTGGTGGCAGGCGGCCTTGACGGCAATGATGGGGTCGACGCCGTATTTGTTGATGGCCTCACGGGCGATATAATCAATGTGACCCTTTTCCAGCAGATCGCTCGGATGCTTGTCGTCGGTGCAGAACATACAGCGCTCGGCGTACTGCGGCGTGAGCAGGGGAGCAAGCGCTTCCAGATTGCGCGCGGCGGTGCCCTCGCGGATCATGATGAACTGGCCGCGCTGCAGCTTTGCCAGCGCGTCCTCCATCGTGGCGCACTCGTGGTCGGAATAGACGCCTGCGGCGACGTAGGTGTCGAGATCCTTGCCCTGCAGGCCCGGCGCGTGGCCGTCGATCTTCTTGTGGTGCGCCTGCGAGGCGACGATCTTCGAGACGACCTCGGCGTCATTGTGGATCACGCCGTAGGAGTTCATCATCTCGGCCAGACCCTGTACTCTGGGGTAGTCGTAGAACGAGTCGATGGCGCGGTAGTCCAGATTCGCGCCGGATTCGTCCATCGGCGTGGCCGGGACGCAGGACGGCAGCATGAACCGCACGTCGATGGGCAGCCCCTCGGTAGCCTGGAACATATAGTCAATGCCGTCGGTGCCCATGACGTTGGTGATCTCATGGGGGTCGGTGATGACGGTGGTCGTGCCGTGCGGCAGCGTCGCGCGGACGAATTCCTTCGGCGTGACGAGACTGGATTCCAGATGGATGTGCGCGTCGACGAAGCCGGGGCAGACGATCTTGCCGGTCATATCGTATTCGACCTCGCCCTCGTAGCTGCCAAGGCCCACGATCAGGCCGTTCGCCACGGCGATATCGCACGTCAGCAGCTCATTGGAGAACACGTTGACATACGTCGCGTTTTTCAGCACCAGATCAGCCTTCTGCCGGCCGGAGGCGGCCTCGATCACACGCTGCTTCTTTAACAGCTTCCGCTGAATCTTCGCTGCGTAGCTCTCAATGGGAAATGCCATGGAACATCTTCCTTTCTGCGTTCAGGTTTGCTTGTATCTGATATTAGATGGAATTATAGCACTGCTCCTGCCGCTTGTCCATGTTCATTTTCTACGGAATGTCGCAGATTCTTTTTTGCAATCTGTACAGAAACCGGGAAATGTGGTATGCTTATTGCACAATGGGAGGCGAACGTCATGAAATTACTGATGCACATCTGCTGCGCGCCCTGCGCGAATATGCCGATCGACGCGCTGCGCGCGGATGGGATCGATCTGACCGGCTACTGGTACAATCCCAACATCCATCCCTTTACCGAATACCGCGCCCGGCGGAACTGCCTGCAGGAATACGCGAAGACCATCGAGCTGCCCCTTCTCATGCGCGACGATTACGGCCTGCGGCCATTCGTGCGCGAGGTAGTCGGCGATATCGCGGGCCGGTGCGTCAAATGCTACGAAATGCGCCTTTTTGAGGCGGCACGGGCCGCGAAGGAGGGCGGGTTCGACGCGTTTACGTCGTCTCTGTTCATCAGCCCCTATCAGAAGCACGAGCTGATGCGCGACGTGGCCTACCGCGCGGCGGAGGAATACGGCGTGGAATTTTATTATCAGGATTTCCGCCCCATGTTCCGCGACGGCCAGGCCCGTGCGCGGGAGCTGGGCTTTTATATGCAGAAATACTGCGGCTGCGTCTTCTCCGAGCAGGAGCGCTATCAAAAGCCCAGCCGGATCATCCCGTGAGGCAAATCAGCACCTGCCTGCCTTATGGAGCTTCCGAATGAGCACAACGGCCAGCGCAATGACAAGCGCGCTGAACGCGCCCACGCAGGTAAGCCGGATGACCAGCCTGCGGTGCGCGGCCTGACGGGCGGCCTCGCGGGCGGCTTCCTCGGCGGCCTTTTGCGCTGCCTCCTGTGCGGCCTGCTCCTCGGCCTGCCGCTGGAGCTCGGCCTGCCGTTCTTCCTCGGCCTTCTTTTCCTCTGCGGCTTTCGCTTCGGCGGCAAGCCGCTCTTTTTCTGCCTGCTCGGCCTTCGCCTGCTCTTCGGCGAGGCGGGCTTCTTCGGCTTCCTTTTCGGCCTGCTCCCGTTCCAGCCGCACCTGCTCGTCAAGATAGGTCTTCAGCAGCGCGGCCAGCTGCCCGCAGATCACAGAACCTGCGCTCTGCCCATCGGCATACGCCATGTCCACATTGCCGCCCGGCCCATAGGACAGGCCGCTCGTATACACGGCCAGCAGAAACGGCCGCTCGGCCCAGATGATGCCGACGTCGTTCTCCGCGCCCTCGTAGCTGCCGTATTTGTGCGCGATGGGCGTTTCTTCCACGTCGAGATACGTCTTGAAATACGCGTCCGGGCAGGCAATTTTCAGGTAGTCGATCAGCTCGGGATATTGCTCCTGCCCGTCCCAGACGACCTTCAGCGTGTCCAGCATCATGCGCGTGCAGAACAGGTGGTCATAATAGTAATTCTGCGGAATCTCGTCGTCGGTCATGGTGAAATATTTGCGCATGGCCATCTTGTATTCCGGCCAGTCGCCGATGCGCCGCCAGAGGGAATACGAAAGCTCGTTGTTGGAATAGACCAGCGACTGATAGTGCGCCTCGTCCAGCGAAGCGCCCTGCGTGATCATCGTGTCCCCGGTGATCTCGCCCGCGAGCTGCATATCATAATAATACAGGTTCAGCGGCAGCTTGTAGGTGCTTGCGCCGTAAAGCATTTTCGTCTCGTTGAAGTCATACTGTTCGCCGGTTTCCGGCACGTAAAAGCTGATCTCGAAATTATCCCCGGTCAGCGCGTGCTCAGCGCGGAAGTCGTCCATCAGCTGCTCCAGCGTCTTCCCCGTCACATCGGGGGCCGTATATGCCTCTGCTGCCAGCGCGGGAACCGCCGTCTGCGCAAGACACGCCGCGCAGAGCAGCGCCGCCGCTGCCGCCCGGACTTTTTTCATTCTCATATCCGCTTCTCCTTCTGCGTTTTCAAGTATCTGCATCATACCGCAACGCGGCCGGATTTGCAACCATGCACCAAACGGGCAGGCCCGGCATATGGTAGGGAAGACAGAAAACATTCTTGTCTTTGAAGGAGGGGTTTTATGAATCAACCCTGCAATTATACGACGACCGGGGGCTGTCCCGAGCCGCAGGCGGTTCAGGGCTGCGCGGCCTGCTCCGGCGGCAGCCAGCAGACGTGTCCGCCGCCCTGCCCGCCGCCCTGCCCGCCGCCGTGTCCCGGGCCGGGGCCGTTCCCGCCGTATCCGCCCCCGTTCCCGCCGGTCTGGCCGGGTGGTGAGCGGCCCGTCGCGCCGGTCACGGAGGCCGATATCAGCTGCGGCTGCGGCTGTTCCTGCGCGCCGGGGCTTGTCGCGGCACTGCAGCTGCTGTGCCGTCCGCGCTTCGCGGCGCTGACGGACTATCAGCAGTTCGCGTTCATCACGCGCGATTTCGTGCTCGGCTCGTCGCTGAACTGTCCCGCAGCGGCCACAACTCCATACGACAACCTGACCGGGCCTCTGGACGGGGAATTTGTGAAGATCACGCCGGATTCGTGTGAGAATTTAGAGGTTTCCGGCCAGATCTACTATCCCAACCCCATCTGCACCGGGGGCACGGAGACAGCCTGCTGTGCCGAGGGGCCGTATTTTGACGCGGACTCCGTGCGGCTGTGCGGCTTGAGCGCCGTCGCCTTCGGCGTGACGGAGACGACCGACTTCCCCAGCGCAGAGGCGGCCTATAACGAGCTTGCGAAGCTCTTCTATCAGGCCACCCATGCCGGCTGCGGCCCCATGCCGTCGACGCCGGTAAAGCCGACGCCGTGCGACCGCTCGACAGGCGATATCGCCGGACGCGGCACGGTTTCCCTGACGGCAGGACCGCTCGTGCTCGGCAACGTCAGCGTGCTCGGCGAGGTCGGGGACGTTCTGATCCTCGCCAACAGCGAAGACCGCCTGTTCTATTTCGTCTGCCGCAGCACCATCGGGTTCATCGGGTAAAAGACACCCCGCCGCAGTTCATTCGGACTGCGGCGGGGAACTTTATATGCAGTTCAGCTGTGGGCAAAGCCGTACCGACTGCATACGCCTTGAAATTATTCCTCTTCGGTTGGAATCCTCGTCACGAGGGGCTTGCCGTTGGCGTCGAGCAGCGGGGTCAGGCCGCCGGCATTGCCGGAGGCGGTGATGTCGGCGCCGCAAAGGCGCAGGTTT
>OHBW01000509.1_pt1 | contig 18446 bp, 10 predicted proteins | sample 1577411 | NCBI WGS metagenome assembly OHBW01 (sample SAMEA3879534, study PRJEB24766) | human gut metagenome | biome: human-associated habitat; feature: feces | place: USA | collected 1985/1987 | reverse complement strand
GAAGTATCACGGGCATTCAAAATCAAATTCCAACCTTCTTTGGCAAACTTACAGGCACAAGCTTTACCAATTCCGCTAGTTGCGCCAGTAATTAAAACAGTTTTTATTTCCATTATGTTTAAATTATAAATACTGAATGACAAAAGTACGCCTTAACTTCCATTGGTTAGTCTCCAAAGTCCGTTAAATAAGATTAAACCATAAAAGAAAAAAAGAATTATAAAACGTAGCAAAAAATTTCAGTTTTCACGAACAACCTTTCCATAAAAATGTTATATTTGTTGTATCATAATCATTTTAAACAGTATAAATTATGAAAGGATTAAATGTTTTAGCAGCTTTTTTGGGTGGTGCAGCGGTAGGTGCTGCCATCGGTATTTTGTTTGCCCCGGAAAAAGGTGAAGATACCCGTAGAAAAATTGCTGAAGTTCTTCGCAAAAAAGGTATTCGACTGAACCGTGCCGAAATGGAAGACTTGGTCGATCAAATAGCAGCAGAAGTTAAAGACGCTGAATAATTTGTCGTAAGTATAAAGCAGGCTTTTTCAAGGGAAAAGTCTGCTTTATATTTTTTTCATCTTAGAATAACTGCTTATGTTTGCAAACGATAAAAGCATTGATAACCTTGAATCTTTATTTAAAGAGGTACGAAAATACATTGAGCTTCAAGGTCAATACGTCAAACTCGATTTGGTAGAAAAGCTCACCATCCTGCTATCTACCTTAATCCTTATACTCATCATTATCATTTTGAGCATGATGGCTCTTTTCTATTTTTCCTTCATGCTCGTATACGCACTGGCTCCTCTTGTAGGCAGCCTGATTGGAGGATATGCTATCATTGGAGGGGTGGTTCTTCTCCTGGCCATACTCATTTACCGGATGAGAAAACAATGGATATTCCAGCCTATGGTACATTTCCTCGCACGCTTATTCCTCGATGACCCTTCTTCAAAAGAATAAAATAATGAACGATATAAAACCCATTCCCAACTATAGCGTTGAAATCATCTCTCAATTAAGAGCACAAAAAAAGCAAGAATTAAGAGAGTCTAAAGAACGCATACAACTCCTGACACAGGAATTATTCTCTCCCCAGAAAAGTAAAAATAAGATGGAAAACATGATGCAGCACATCAACGCCGGCATAGCCGCTTATGACGGACTGAGAACTGGCATTATGATTTTCCAACGCATACACCGTTTTTTTAATCGAAAAAAAGATAAGAACCGCTGATGAAAACCTCATTATTCCTTGCCGCCCTTGCCGCATTTACTACGGCAGGAGCTACAGAAAATCCATTATGGATGCGCTATTGCTCCATTTCACCCGACGGAAGCACCATTGCTTTCTGTTATAAAGGAGACATTTACACCGTACCCTCCACTGGTGGAAATGCCAGACAACTTACTACCAATCCGGCACACGACACTCATCCGATATGGAGTCCGGATGGACAGCAGATTGCCTTTGCCTCTTCTCGCCAAGGGAGCATGGATATTTACATTGTATCCAAAGACGGAGGAATCCCCAAAAGACTAACAACTCATTCTGGAAACGAAACCCCTGTCACATTTTCAGACGCTACACATATTTTGTTCAAGGCCAACCTGATGCCTGATGCGACCGACCTGTCCTTCCCCAGTGCCCAGTTTCCACAAGTTTATGAAATAAACACTCAAGGCGGACGTCCCCAACTCTATTCCTCTCTTCCTATGGAAGACATCAGTGTTGCACAAGATGGTACGACCTTACTATATCACGACCAGAAAGGATACGAAGACCCCTGGAGAAAACATCATACTTCCTCCATTACACGCGACATTTGGATAAGTAAAAAAGAGAACAATGAGCGTACTTATCAGAAAGTCACGTCATTCAATGGAGAAGACCGTAACCCGATATGGAGTAACGATAACCAGTCGTTTTACTACCTCAGCGAAAAAGCAGGCTCGTTCAATATTTTCAAATGCAACCTTGACGGAAGCAATGAAATGCAGTTGACACACCACACTCAGCATCCGGTCCGTTTCCTGTCATCCTCACAGAACGGACTTTTATGCTACGGTTACGACGGTGAAATCTATACAGTCAAAGAAGGACAACAGTCTCAGAAAGTGGCTATCCGTATCGTTACTGACCAGACAGAAAACGAACTGGCTCACCAAATAAAATCTTCCGGAGCTACAGAAATCGCCGTATCCCCCAATGGCAAGGAGGTAGCATTTATACTTCATGGAGATGTATTCGTCACTTCTACTGAATATAAAACGACCAAACAGATTACAGACACTCCCGAACAGGAGCGAAGCATCGACTTTGCTCCCGACGGAAGAAGCATTGTATATGCCTCCGAAAGAAATGGACTCTGGCAGATTTACCAGTCCACCTTGACTAAAGAGGACGAAAAATTGTTCACCTACGCCACTGACATCAAGGAAGAACAGCTGACACATTCTCCAGTCACTTCCTTCCAGCCACAATACAGCCCGGACGGAAAACAGATTGCATTCCTGGAGAATCGCACCACATTGCGAGTGCTCAACCTGAAAGATAAATCTGTCCGCACTGCCATGGATGGAAAATATGAATACTCTTACAGTGATGGGGACCAGTGGTTCCAGTGGAGTCCCGACAGCAAATGGCTGCTTTGCGGATACATCGGAACAGGAGGATGGAACAATAACGATGTAGCTCTGGTCAACGCTTCCGGTAATGGTGAAATCCACAATTTGACAGAAAGTGGCTATACAGACTCCAATGCCAAATGGGTACTGGATGGAAAAGCCATGATTTGGGAAAGCGACCGTGCCGGATACAGAAGCCACGGAAGTTGGGGAGCTGAAAGCGATGTGTACATCATGTTCTTCGACTTAGAAGCTTACGAACGTTTCCGCCTCAGCAAAGAAGAATTTGCCCTCGTAAAAGAGAAAGAAGATAAAGAAAAAGAGGAAGACAAGCAGGACGGCAAGAAAAAGGACAAAAAAGAGAAATCTGAAAAAGGCAAAAAAGTCACTCCACTCACCTTTGATTTGGAAAACTGCCGTGACCGGGTTATCCGCCTGACCGTGAATTCTTCTCATTTAGGCGATGCCGTACTCAGTCCTGACGGCGACAAGCTTTACTACCAGGCCTCTTTTGAAGACGGTGCCGACTTGTGGGTACACGATCTGAAAGAACAAAAGACCGAACTTCTGCTAAAAGACATCGGATATGGCTCGATGACCTACAACAAGGAAAACAAACAACTCTTCCTTTGCAGCAACGGAGGCATCAAGAAAATAGATGTGGAGAAAAATAAGACTGACAACGTAAGCTTTGAAGCGATATTCAATTACCGTCCATACGAGGAAAGAGAATATATCTTCAACCACGTATGGCAGCAGGTACTCGACAAGTTCTATGTAGCCGACTTACATGGAACTGACTGGAAATTCTATCGTGAAAGTTATGCACGCTTCTTGCCGCATATCAATAACAACTACGATTTCCAGGAAATGTTGAGCGAACTGTTAGGCGAACTGAACGGCTCACATACAGGAGCCAGATATTATGCTCCGGGAGCCACTTTGTCGACTGCATACTTAGGGGTATTCTTTGACAACAGCTATGAAGGAGATGGATTAAAAATCCAGGAAATTATCGCCAAAGGCCCGTTTGCAGTTAAAAAGACAGATGTGACCGCAGGTTGTATCATTGAAAAAATTGATGGAGAACCTATCCTGAAAGATACAGATTATTATCCTATGCTGGAAGGAAAAGCTGGAAAGAACATACAGCTCAGCATCTACAATCCGCAAAACGGAAAACGCTTCCCGGTAACCATCAAGCCCATCAGTACAGGTGAGCAGAATGAATTGCTCTACAAACGCTGGGTAAAGAGAAATGAAAAGATGGTCGAAACTCTTTCCGGCGGACGAATTGCATACGTACACGTAAAAGGCATGGATAGCCCAAGCTTCCGAAATGTATACAGCGAATTATTGAGTGACCGCAATCGCAACAAAGAAGCTGTTATCGTAGATACCCGTCACAATGGAGGAGGCTGGTTGCACGACGACCTGGCCACTTTGTTAAGCGGAAAAGAATACCAGCGTTTTGTTCCTCGTGGACAATACATCGGTAGCGACCCGTTCAACAAATGGCTGAAACCTTCTTGCGTGATGATTTGTGAAGACAATTACAGTAATGCGCACGGTTTCCCCTGGGTATACAAAGAGCTGAAAATCGGTAAGCTTATCGGAGCTCCTGTTCCGGGCACCATGACCGCTGTATGGTGGGAACGTCAGATAGACCCGACCATCGTCTTCGGTATTCCTCAAGTAGGTTGTATGGATATGCGAGGCCAGTACATGGAAAACAAACAATTGGAGCCGGACATCAAAGTCTACAACAGTCCTGAAAAATCACTGAAAGGCGAAGATAAACAGCTTGCAGCAGCAGTAAAGGAAATGCTGAAAGAAGCCGATGCACAAAAGAAATAATTGTAACTCCTAGACAAGTCTATAAAAAAGCGGGGAAGGACAAAACACATCGTCCTCCCCGCTTTTTTATAATAACTCCAATTTTTATTCTACGGCCCGCAAACCTTCATTAATTCTCTTCAATCTCAGCAAGGCCTCAATATAGTAATAATCTGCATAGATGATAGAAGCATCTATTTCCGACTTAGCTGGCCAGTGACCGGTAGAATGTAACAAGAAAGCGACATTCATATCCCGTGACTGATATTTATCGCTGCTCAGACTGCACAACATTTTTTCCGCAGCTTCCTTGTACTTTTCCCCTTGCCCGTTTCCATAAAAACCAGACATCTCCAGCAAAGCCGAAGCGACCACACAAGCCGCAGAAGCATCCCTAGGTGCATTCGGGATGTCAGGTGCATTAAAATCCCAGTAAGGCACATAGTCCTCTGGCAAATTCTTCAGATACACGTCCACCAACTTCTCTGCAAATTCCAGATACTTAGGATCACCGGTTTCACGGAACACCACAGTATAGCCATAAATAGCCCAAGCCTGTCCACGTGCCCACATCGACTCATCCGCATATCCCTGATGCGTGCATTTCTTGATGCAATTCCCTGTCAGTGTATCATACACAGCCACATGATACGAGGTATAATCCGGACGGAACTGGTTTTCCATCGTTTTGTCTGCATGCGATACTGCCACGTCAAACAACCGCCGGTCTCCCCCGTTGCGGGCAGCCCAGAAAAGCATCTCTAAGTTAATCATGTTGTCCATAATGGTGTTATGCCCGCCCAGCATCTCGATATTACGAGGCCAAGACAGAATCGTACCCACTTTCGGATTATACAAAGTAGCCAGCGAATCAGCTGTGGCAATGATTACATCCCGATAAGTCGGATTATGCGTCAGGCGGTAACCGTTTCCATAACTACAAAATACGAGAAAGCCTAAATCATGGTCATAAGCTGGTATTTCCGAGAAAAGTTTCAACGATTCTGTATACTTTTCAGCCAGCACACGAATCGTATCATTTTGTGTAGCTTCATAATCATACCACAAAACACCCGGCCAGAATCCCCCAGTCCATTCTTCTTTAGCCACCTTCCGGCAATTCCAGAACTTTTCACCTGACAAGATATTTCGAGGCTGCATACTATAATCCGCCTCCCCGTTTTTTTCCAGTTCAGCCAGTGCACGATGTACTTGTACGTCACAATACGATAAAGCTTTATCCACATCCAGGTTTTCAGTCTTTTCACCGGCACAAGAAGATAAAGCCATTATTCCTATGCCATACAACAGAGTTTTAATTTTCATATCTAAATTCTTTTATTTTTCCACATGAAACCAATCTACATCCACCCAACCACGTTCTTTCCCATGAGGTGTCACACTGAACATTCCCACCTTGGCGCCAATCCATTTTCCCTGGCGAGCTTTGAACAGCGTGCCGGCCTCCGTAAATTTCTTTCCATCCAGACTGTAGCTAAAGCGACAATATGCCTCTTTGCCCACACGTACCCTTATGTAAATTTTTCTTTCGAAATTAGGGAACAAACCGGCTTCAAACTTCTTACTGGGCTCTAATACGGCTAATGTAGAAACCTGTTCCAGATTACCCTGTTCTGCATCCTTACATATCGCCTGCTTCAGCAAAAACTTTTCTCCCTGTTTTTCTACTCCTATCCAGGAGTAATCCCAGCCCATAACGATGAGCCCCGAAAGTTGTCCGTCATCTTTTGCCGAAACCTTTAATTTTGCTGTAGCTGTAAATTCCTCTGCCGGGAATTTTTGCATCAACAGATTGGGTACTTCCCAGAAATTCTTAAAATGCGGCGAAAGTTCATGCCCATAAATACGGACATATCCCATATTCGTCGTAAAGCCGAACACATCCTGATAATTTGCATGCCATTCCCATTGCAAACCCAGCTTACGAGTATCAAATTCATCACTCTCCACAGGCGTTTCTATCGGATACGTTTTATCGGTTTTAGGTTTACGATAGCGGCTCACAGGGTCTCCACAACCATCGCCATCCCTATCTACTCCAATTACCGGCCAGTCATTTACCCATTTCATCGGATTCAGGTGCAATACACGTCCATAAGCCCCCTTATCCTGGAAATGCAAGAACCACGATTCACCGGCCGGAGTATCTACCCATCCTCCCTGATGCGGACCATTGATGTCCGTTTTTCCTTGTGCCATGACAATCCGGGGCTCGTACGGTCCGTATACATTTTTCGAACGCATCACCAGCTGCCATCCGGAAACGACTCCGCCTGCAGGTGCAAACAGATAATAAAAGCCATTACGCTTATAGAACTTTGCTCCTTCAACGGTATGATTTACGCCGTCATTTCCGTCAAACACCAGTACCGGGTCTGAAATGACTTTTGTACCTTCCTTATTCAACTCACACACCGTCAGCACACTGTTGAATTTCGCCCGGCTTCCAGCCCATGCATGAGCCAGATACACCCGTCCGTCGTCATCCCATAACGGACAGGGGTCAATCATCCCTTTGCCAGCTTTTACCAACACCGGCTTATCCCATTCTCCATACGGATCACGAGTCTTTACCATAAAAATGCCAAAATCCGGATCACCCCAGTATATATAGTACATCCCTTCATGAAAACGAATGGAAGGTGCCCATACGCCTTTTCCATGGCGGGCTTCATTGTAATATTCCACCGGTTCCACCTTTTTCAAAGCATAATTCACAATTTTCCAGTTTACCAAATCCTTTGAATGAAGGATGGGCAATCCTGGTGTGCAATTAAAACTGGAGGCTGTCAAAAAATAGTCCTCTCCTACCACGCAGACATCCGGATCAGAATAATCCGCGTGAAGTACTGGATTCCGGTACATACCATTCCCTTCATCCGATACCCAGACCTCAGAGCGATACTGAGCCATCGCAGGATGAAACATACTGCAAACCGACAGACTTAATATCAAAAACAATCCTTTCATTCTTCTTTCAATTTAAGTAACCCCCAAAACAATCTTTTACCAAAAGAAAAAATACCCAAAACTTAAAAATCCATTTATCTAAATACATTTCGTTTATAAATACGAATCAGGCTCTCATTACACCTAAAAGAAGAATCTAAAAATTACTTAAAAGGATTCTCCTCCGTATTTCTTATAAGCTTTTGCTTCTTTTTCAGTCACCGGCACCAGTCTCACGGCTGCTCCACCTCTTGGTTTTAGGGTAAACTTTATCACATCCTCAGCTCCGACCAGCACATACGAACATTTCACCCGTGTCTTTGTCTTCACTTCTTCTCCCCCATCAGTATAAATAGATGCCAGATACATCTGATTCTTGTCCAGGAAAGAACAATCCAAAGTTTCAGCAGAACCTTCATTGTTGGTCAGCATTCCCACAAACCATTCTTTCCCTTTCCGGCGAGCCATGGTGATATTTTTACCCGGCATACCATCCAACACATGCGACTCATCAAATACAGTCTGCAGATTTTCAAACCATTCAATCTCCGGTTCACCGTTGTAGAATTGAGGACGGTCATACCAGAAAATTGTCATCAACGGACTATAAAACACCAATGAAGCCGCCAGCTGATGCGCATGCGTATTCTTCAAGCGCTTGTCATAATAACAGATAGTATAATCTGCGGCCCCGTTAATCATACGCGTAAACGGAAGAATGGTACTGTGGGTAGCATCCGGAAACTCTTCGTTCCCCAAGATACCCTCCTGTGTCAGCAAGTTCGGATAAGTGCGGCTGAATCCCGACGGACGGAATTCATCATGAATATTCATCATCAGGTTATTCTCTGCAGCCAGACGGACCATGTCGTGCAACCAAGTAGCCCAGCGGTGACTTGCATACTGCACAAATCCTGACTTCACTCCCACAATACCCCATTTGTGCAACAGCGGGAACAATTCGCGCATCTGCTTCTGCAAAGCATGCTGGTTGACATACAACCAGATACCTACACCTTTCTTCTTTCCATACGCCACCACTTTCGGCATGTTCAGTTTTGACACCACCTTCGTAGCATCCCCATCGTGTGAGGTACAGGGCATATACCACTGCCAGTCAAAAAGCATGTACGGGATGCGGTGTTCCACACAGAAATCAATAGTCTTCAAAGCCTGATCTGTCGTAAGCGAGGTTTCGCGCATGATTTTTCCCGGCTTAATCCAGTCCGTATTCTTAATCTCACAAGGAGGATTCAAATTTTCGATAATATAATTGTGTTCCAGCAATTCCCTCGGTTTGTCAGCCGCCATGATGACCTTCCACGGCGTTGCATAATAAGTAACAATATCCACCGGACTGTACATAACAGAAGTCAATGTATGCTGCTTTTCAGATGAAGCCTGAAATTTAGTCAGACACCAGTCGTCCACATCGGCATCAGTCAATGCCGCCCATACCCCGTTGGGTAATTCCAGTGTCAAGGCACGTTCCACCGGCTTCTTCAGCGCATTCACATCCAGGTATTCAAAATGCGCCTGTGCCCATTGTTCAGCCCAAGCCTTGGTCCCTTCCGGAAAAGTATACTCCGTCAGGTCTCCCACTACCTTGTGGAAAATAGCTTTCGGATGTTCCGGAAAATAATAACGAAAAGCCACCCCTTCATCATAGGCACGCACTTCTACATTCAAACGGTAGTCAGAACCGTCCTTTTTCGATAAATACAATGTGCCCCATTTGTAGTTGTCACGCACCGAGCTGCGTTCCCCATAAAGCGGTGTCCAAGTAGCATCATGACTACCGTAAGCCACCGAATCCACCTCCAGATTGTCCATCCAGCATGCCGGCTGAGGCAATTTACGCATCCCCAAAGCCATTTCCCAGACACGATTGTCCAGTTGCAATCCGGCCTGCGATTCCTTCACAACCTGTTTCCCATTGTAATTTACCTCATAGCAAAGCACATTGGCTCCGGAAGCCGATTTTTTCTCATAAAATTTCACCTTATGTGTACCTTCCGGAGAAGACAAATTCAATTCGATCGGTTCTGCCGCACACATTGCAGCTCCAAGAACCCATAATCCCAACGTCAAAGACAAGTTCTTCATATTCCTTTTATATCGTTTTTTATAGAAATACGAATAACTTGTCCCGACTACTCAATCAAAATGTAAATTTCTTTGATTTTTATTTCACTTGAAACTCAAACGTATTAAAGGAATGAGCCTGCAAAGTCACATTCAGCCATTTTTCTCCCAACTTCACCGTCAGTTGCTGCGGACTATCCTGAAAGTTTCCTGCTACCACCGCGGTTTTTCCTTCCGGAGTCTGTACCACTAACACCGGCTTCTTATCCTCACCCGTCGGCTTAAACGCCAGCACCTTCGTACCAGGCATCAGGAAACGGGTGTAATGCTTCACGGCATAATATTCCGGCGTAAAGATAGCCTTAGCCTGTTTGGAATCCACCCGTATCAAGGCATTCTGCTTCCATCCCCACGGACTTACTCCTTCATCCGCCAGAATCGGATTCCAGAAAGTATACTCCTCACAGCCATTTCCCAAATAATGGTTCATCAGATGAAAGGTATGCTCTGCGGCTTTCCAGTCGAAAGAACCCCATCCGCATTCACTTTCAGTCTGCACATAGTTATAATTCGGATATTTCGCACGCAGGCGGGTCAGTAACTGTCCTCCTTCCCACTGCAGTCCTATTCCTTGAATCGTTTCAGGCATACGTGGGTCGTCCAGCACCTTTTCTATTACTTCATAACGGTTTGTGTTGATGGTTCCGAAATACAATTTCACGTCCGGATGCGCTTTCTTCAGTGCCGGAGCCAGATACTCTACATTGAAACGGATAATTCCCTCCGGTGTCCATGCACATCCCGGATAAGGCGTATAGCTCCACGATTCATTTTGAAACATTACCATCTTTATGGGAATATTCAGCTCTTTATACGCGGAAACAAACTTGCAAAAGAAATTCGCGTATGCCGACAGGTAACGAGGGTCTTGAATAAAGAAGTCCGTTTCAGCCAGTTCTGCCGGGAATACTCCTTCTGTCTTAGGTCCTTTATTTCCTTGCAAATAATAGTCCTTCGCCGGATGCATCGTATTATATTTATCACTGCGCACCGGATAATCCTGATTGATTTTCATCCAGCTGGGCGGACTCCATGGAGAAATCCAGAAGGTCATGTTCGGATTATAACGCTGGGCCGACTTGATATACGGCACAAGCGAAGTCTTATCGCGGTCTATATTGAAATGCTTCAATTCAAAATCTCCAGGTACTTCGTCGCAACTGTACAAGTTGCGTGAGAAGTCGTTCGCATTCATCGGGAAACGCCCCAACGCAAACCGCAAATCACCTTCCGGAGAAAACAGTCTTCTCAGAATATCTTCCTTCTCATTACTGGGCAGCACATTCAAGGCATCCCATCCCAACTCATTGAAGCAAGTACCCCAAGCCTTGAAAACGACTACAGAATCTCCCTTATCTACCGATAAATCAGCAGTAGTGCCCTCTGCCTTCGTTTGCAATTTCACCTTGTTCTGTGTCCAAGTCTTCCCTTCACAACTACTCACCCAATCACCGGTCTGTGCCTGCACAGATACCTCAAGCAGTGCAAGTCCCATACAACTGAACCAAATTTTTCTCCATTGTCTTTTCATAGCGTCAACTCTTTTTTATTTCTCAAAAGTATTCAAAAAAGAAACACCTTCCACATGCGGACCCACATAAATTCGTGCCATATCTCCCGTATGATACCATTTCGGCTTTCCCGGCATATCATCAGAGATAATCTGACCATTTATGCGAAGGTTTTCAAAACGAATGTTCCGTACCTTCCGCTGTGCATCATATCCCTCAATCACGGAAATCTCAGCCCGATTACCGGCGTACGACACATTTTTGAACACCACATTTTCAATCCCTCTTCCCGGCGCCTTGCAATATTTCTCATTAAAGAATATACGAAGATTCACCAACTGCCCCTGTCGGAAGTTCTCAATGCGTATATCTTCAAAGCGCACATTCCGTATCAGATTCTCATCGCCAGCATTAATTGCCAGACAACCTTGATAGTTCAATTGTTTCTCCTTATGATCCAAAATATCAATGTTCACATAGCTCAGATTCTCCAAAATCTCCGGTTTGTCCACATTTCCATGAATTCCGATAAAAATAGGATGCGCCACATCAGCCCATAACGTAGAATTCTGCATGGTAATGTTCGAGCTCGGTCCTTCAAATCCCAATCGTGTACCATACACCGTAGTACAATCATCCGATGTCCGGCAAAATACCCTGTCGAACAATACATTCCGGCTGGAAAACACATTCATCCCATCTCCCCAGCCAAAATAACTGATGACTTTTACATTTCGAATGGTAACACTATCCGAGCCACCCGTAGCACATTGTGTAGCCATTAATCCTTCCACGTACACATTACGGGAATTAGCGATACGAATACCCATCTTCACGCTCGGGTCAATGATGCCCCTTCCCAGCAGCTTCACGTCATGCACATTTTCAATCAGCATCCGTCCCATCATCACGGCTCCACCAGCCACATAGACCGTCTTACCGGAAGGAATACGAAATTCTCCTCCTTCAAAACGATGAATTCCGGGTCCGAAATAAATCAGGTCCGGATTCTTTTTGTCTACCTTAAATGTATCCAAGGGATTGGCAAACAAATGCAGGTTATGAAAAATATCTCCATTCACTTCCACCGAAAGATTGGCCGGTTTCTCTAATGAAAATTGAAGCGTATTCCCTTCAATCGTAAAAGGAATATCGTATGACAACGGACGTACACGAGCCGAATCGATCTTTCCTTTATTATACGTCACTTCAATTTCCACCTTTTCCGAAAAGTCAAAGGTAGCCATGGAGGCATGTTCTACATGGTGTTTCGTTCCACGCACTTCGTCCACATTCACCAAATAAGCAGGCACAGACACCCAGTTAGTTTTTTCAGCTGGACGAATTCTGACCGTAAAGTCATCGTTCAGTTCTACACCTTTGGGAACTTGCCATGACACGACCTTCCCTGCAGCAAAAATTTTACCCAAGCCACAACATAGACAACACAAAAATAAGTATCTAAATAACAAATGTCTCATTTTTTAATAAGTTAATTTTTCCCATATACAAAAATATACCCCTAACGACTATTGGGGTAAAATCTATGTAACAAGAGTTGGAAATATTGTAACAAATACGCTTTTTGATACAAAAAAGCCGCCGAAACGTTCTCTGAGGGCATTTCGGCGGCTTCCCGTCACATTATTACTTTATATTTTTACTATCGGCTATTTCTCATTTTTCGGTGTGTTGACCTTGCTGGCGAAGGAATGTTTCACGATCATACTTCCGCTGATGTATCTTCCAATATTCCTCCAGATTATCAGCTTCCTCTTTTGTCAGATGAATCACCGCTCCGTGCTTGGGCGAAGTATAGTTGGTGGTTTTCATGACTCCTTCATTGAAGTGCCCCAAGTTCTTGAAATGTACAAAATCGGAAGTTTCTGCAAAACCGAAGTTATGAGGAGTGATGCTGAAAATGTCATACATCAGCACCCACTTGTTCTCTCCAATCCTTTTCCATACGTTGGGCGCTTCGCATGCCTTAGGTTCAAAGTCATACCAGCGGGCATCGTACACATAACCACCGTTCATCCGGTCGGATACCGCCTGCTTGATACCACCTACACCATCGTGTGCCACATAAAACAAATGATATTTATCGCCTATCTTGGTAATGTCTCCATCAATAGCAGACACGCCGTCCATCGGATACTCAAACAAAATCTGTGGCGTACTTTCTATCTTATTGAAATCATCGTTCACATACACATAGTACAATTTGTTGGCCTCGCTCTTGAAACGCATGGTGTAATAAATCATCAGTTTGCCTTTCTTGTCATCGTATGTCACTTCGGGTGCCCATACACAACCAACTTCACTCAATCCGGCAGAAAGCTTGTCGAAACGGATATTTGCCCGGTTCCAGTGAATCAAATCCCAGGATTTCATCAATACAAGTCCCCGGTTATTTCCCCAGCCGTATTCCGGTCCGCGCTCCCACTCCGTTTTTCGATAACCGTCGCGCAAACCGAATACATGCAGGTCGGTCATAGCTAAATAAAAGGCACCATCCGGTCCACGGAAAATATGAGGGTCACGGATACCTCGCTGCTGGGCTATCGTGTCACCGGCCAGCACAGGCTCTCCTTCATTGACTGCCGTAAAGGTGTAGCCGTCACGACTTACTGCCATATACAAACCGTGTGTTTCATCCCGATGGAAAACCATCAGATAAGCTCCCATGTCTTTTTCTTCGGGAATAGCATTCCGATAACAGAAATTACGGAAACCTGTTTTTCCTTTTCCGGCAGCAAACAGAGCCGGACGCAAAGCGTAAAATTCTTTATACACATTGTGGTTCAGACGAGCTACATCCACATTCTGAGCAAGCACCTCCCAGGACTTTCCATCTGCACTGACCGACATTTTCAGGCGGTTTCCCTGATTCAGCAGTTTCACCCGGAAGTTTTTACCTATTTTATTGGCTACCGTCAGAGGCTTTTCCTCTCCCCTGTACACCGTGAAATTCTTTCCATCGGATGACACTCCCGCGTAGGCTTCTTCATTGTAGTACAGCAGCAGGCCTCCGATGTTTCCATTTCCCAACCTCACTTCGACTTCCGTTTCATAGCATTTATCCATAGCTGTAACTAGCAGCAGACGACCGTCTGCCGGAGTGCGTCCCTTGGCCTTCACCTGCATTTCTCCTTCCGTAAATGTCAAAGCCTTGGGGGCATATTCCTTCCAGAATGTCCACTGAATGCCCAATTCCGGTTTACTGAAATCATCCGACAGTTCCATCTTCCATTCCGGTTGTCTGTTTTCGCTTAACCAGACAGCCTCCTGCTGGGTACGGCACCATCCGTCGCTGGTCCATTCTATCGGTTCAATCAAGGTAGAACGTCCCAACGTATGGTATCCGTTGGCGTAAGCATGATACACCACCCACCAGTTACCGTTCACGTCATCTACCAGAGTGCCATGACCTTTTGACCACCAGTTTTCACTGGCACTGTAAGTATGTACAATGGGGTTATAAGGTGAGTTCTCCCACGGACCGAACACCGATTTGGAACGTGCCACCACACACATGTGGCTGGTAGCCGGTCCGGCAGTTCCTCCTTCGGCCGACATCATGTAATAATATCCGTCTTTATAAAGCAGCTTGGGAGATTCCAGGTACATATCCTTCCCTTCTGTAACCCAGTTGGCCGGATATTCCCAACCGTCGTACACCTTCCGGCTCTTTCCGGTGACTTTCAGTCCGTCATCACTCAAAGGGGTAATCCAGCCGTTGTTGGTAAACAGGTAACGCTTTCCGTCTTCTCCTACCACATGACCGGGGTCAATGCCTTTTACATCCAGCTTTACCGGTTTACTCCACGGACCGCGAATATTGTCGGCATAAATCACGAAATTTTCACCCGTAGATGTGGGATAGTAAATGTAGTAGCGACCTTGATATTTCAGCAAGTCGGGTGCCATAGCAGATCCTTCATACTCTGGTAAGGCTCTACAAACCGGCTCCCAATGTATCAAATCAGTGGAATGCCAAATGAGAAATCCAGGTGCATAATAAAAAGGAGAATGCGTCATGTAATAATTTTTCCCGTCACGCAGAATGGAAGGGTCCGGATAATCACCGGGGAAGATAGCTTTAGGAAACTGTGCCCAAACTTGTACTCCAAGGCAAAAAAACAAAATCAACAATAATGTTTTTCTCATGGTATTCTTTATTTTATCTTAGATTAAAAACAAAAATAACTAAAAAAACAGTCATTTTCAATAGATATATGTGGCAGATTATAATATTTATATAACAATATTATCCAAAACTTATTACACTCATCTCGTTCTCTCCTCCTTCATTAGTTTCCCATTCATCCATTCCTGCATTCTCACAGATAATTTATCATTCTCTGCATCCATCCCAGAAATAAAGAATCTGTGTTCCCTCCCATCTTTTAAACGGACTATCAAAGAATCTTCAGAAAAAGCCTTTACTGATTCTATTTTACCATTTGACTCATAAGGTTCCACCACAGTTAAAAAACGAGCAGAAGAACCATTAGCTGTTATACCCAATGTCTTTCTCCTTTCCGTTTCATCGCCTAACGGATAGTCTCCACCAACTACAGTTCGCAAACGAACAGCATTCAAGTTAGTAAGGTCAAATGTATAAACTGCTTCATCATCTAACTCCTGAGGTTCTGCCGGTAACCCCCACGCATAATTTTCTCCATTCATATTTATACGTCCACCCATATAATCCTTATCATAACCAAAAGAATTTTCTAACACATTATTCTTCTGACATGGGAGTTTAGATAGTGGAATTTCTCTCCCATCTGCCAAAATCAGTAGAGCTTCTCCCCAAAACAATGTATAAATATTTTTTACCCGATTCTCAATAGCAGTTGATAAAGTCAAATTCTTAATGCCAGTAATGTCAATGTCAATCTTCCCATCTCCTAAAATCCAGGATCCGAATTTTCCTTCGGCTAACTTTCTACCATCTCCCTTAACACTATAAGTAAGCATACGCTGAGTGTCATGTTCTTCTGGAGCACGGCCTACAAATACAGAACGCTGGGTGTTTGGAAATGCATTATATACATCTAAATATAAATTACCTGGCTCACCAAATATTCGTGTTCCACGATTATCCACATCTTCTCCAAAACGAGTCAAAAAAGAAGCTTTCATCGTACCCTCTAGCTGATAACAGTTTACATCCGTAACTAAAGGAGCTGCACTCAACGAGTCTGTACTTAACCAAGGAATATGTCCTTTCTTTTTTATATTTTTAGCATTAATTCCTCGTAACCCTTTTATTTGGAAAAGTAAATCAAATCGATGAGAAATATTTTCTATACTTTTATCATAATCCGCCAATACCACATAATCATCCGTAACCAACATCAAACGACGTTGAAAAATAGGCTCCGTAAATCCACTTAAAACACCAAAGGCCGGAGGATTCTTTGCTTCAGGAAAATAACGAGCTTCGCGTTCCGTTTTTTCTTTAAATGACCGAGGCCCTTTCATACTGCTACGCAATCCTCCATAAGCCGGATAACTCCATGCGGCCTCCGTCTCAACGCCTCCCGCCTGAAACATTTCTCCCGTATGAAAAAAACAACGGTGACTTTCTTCCGCTTCCTGCTGCTTCAAATCCACTATCACCATATTTTTCGAGAGGCTTGTCTGCACATAAAAATTATACATATAAGGGGCATAACTGTACCACACCATTTCCGGATTATAAAAGCTGCGCCCATACCGCATCAATGAGAGCAAGCCCGTATGGTCAAAATGTCCGTGATAACCACCGTGCGTGCCATATCTCAGCACCGCCTGAATCCGTTCCCGGGGCTCTTTCTGTCCCGACCTCAACATCAACACTCCGGCATTATCGGCATAGGCTCCCTTCACAGTCTCCTGATTTCCTTCCGGCAAGTCCGGCACGCCATAAATCAAATCGCTCCGCTGAGGAGTGCGACGAATAAACTCCGCATACCGGGAATCTCTGAACGCATAGTAGGCCAGTTCAAAACTTCCCCCTCCTACTTCCCGCTCTGTGGCGTCATTCACCCCGAACATCCACCCGCGGTAATCCAGGAACGGAAGCAAGGCATCCACCATCATCTTGATGGTCACGTAAGGCTGATGAATGCCTCCCTGAATACGGAAGCTGTGTCCATGATGCAAAAGCCGACGGTCTTCCCGCTCATTTTCCCATGTCTTGTCGTATTCCGGTGTCAAGTTATAGTCCACCGGAAACTTTTCAGCCAGCAAAGAATAGCCGAAAGGCTCAAGAGCCAGAGCCACCTGAATGTATTCGCTTGCCACCCAAAGATTATAACTTACCGTACATTCATACCACCAGCCGTCTGGCATGGTATAAGTACGAAATTTGTCTATCAATCCCGATGGAGCATACAAAACCTCATCCACCAAAGCAAAATCCTGAATCACCAACGCACAAAAAAAAGCGCCGGTCAGTTGCGAAACGGCCCAATTGGCACCGCCGGGCTGCTTATAGCGAAGTTCCTGCACAATATACAGGCGGAAAGTATACTCTATCTGCTTCCGGTCACTCTCTGTCAATAAACCGGAATCTCCGATTAAATCATATGCCTGTGCCAGATGCTGAAACATGCCCCCCTCCTGCACAGATGCCTGATGACACACTTTCCGTGTCACCGGGAATCCTTTTTTATAGTCCGACACTTTCAATAAAAAATCTTTTACCTTCTGAGCATACCGTTTCTCACGTGAAAGTTGCCAGGCTATCGCACTGCTCATCAAAGCATTCTCAATTTCCGTACGAAACAGATATCGTTCCCCGTCTCCGTTCACTGCACTATCAGGAAGTTCCGGTACGACCCAACGTTCTGCGTCTGCCAGATAACGATCTTTGCGCTCGGCTGCCCATTTATACTTTTCGGCTTTCCTCCTGACCTCCTCCCATCCTTCTGCGGTATGAAGAGAGAAAGGATAGGGCATCCGGCGAAGCGTTGTGAAAGAAAGTGTCCGGGCGGCAGACGGGTTTGCAGAAGGAAGTATATATAAATTCTGGGTTTCACGGCCTCCGGCCGGAACTCCTTCCGGCACCGTTACTTTCAGTCTCAGGGTATGCATCTCCCCCGGTCGCAGATACACTTCATTGTCGGACAGTTCAGCCGTAAACGCTTCCCACCCATACCGCTTAATCGAGAAATGAATCGTCTGCGGACGCGTCTCCAGGTTTTTCACCGTCACCGGATAAACCACCGTTTCTCCAGGTTCCGCTGCCAAAGAAGCTCGTGAAGCGTGCGCATGCACACTGTTACCCTCCAATATGCGGGCCGATAACAGACGTGCTTCTTTCTGCTTTTCACCTTTTACGTCCAATGCGATTGAACGTATC
>OHBW01000498.1_pt1 | contig 18717 bp, 18 predicted proteins | sample 1577411 | NCBI WGS metagenome assembly OHBW01 (sample SAMEA3879534, study PRJEB24766) | human gut metagenome | biome: human-associated habitat; feature: feces | place: USA | collected 1985/1987 | reverse complement strand
GGGAAATGAAGTTCGCGGCGGCCAACTGGTGGTTTGCACTGCGCCCGGCATTTTTTCAAATATTTTCAGTTTTTGTGATGAGAGTCCTGATTATGGGACTCTCTTCCTGCTATGATGGAGAAAACAGGCGGATAGGCGGCTCTGCAGCGCGAAAGGCAGCGGCTGCCGCTGGCGACGCCTGAGCAGCCGGTCAAATGGAAACGCTGTAAAAAATGTACATCATGATGGCTTTTGACTGGCTTATACCGCTGAATTGTGGTAATATTATGCTGATCCTTGCGGGAAACGGAGAATCACTATGTCAAAGTCACCGAATCAGAAACTGAAGTTACTGTACCTGATGGAGATCCTGCTGCAGCAGACGGACGAGCGCCACCCGATGACCGTGCCGGAGATGATCTCGGAGCTTGCCAAGCACGGCGTTGCGGCGGAGCGCAAGAGCATCTATAACGATCTGGAGTCTCTGCGCATCTTCGGGCTGGACATCGTGCAGACGAAATCGCGCACGACCGGGTATTATATCGGCGCGCGCTCGTTTGAAGTGCCGGAGCTCAAGCTGCTGGTCGACAGCGTGCAGTCGTCGAAATTCATCACGCACAAAAAGACGCTGGCCCTTATCAAAAAAATCGAAGGTCTTGCCAGCATCTATGATGCGCAGCTCCTGCAGCGGCAGGTCTATGTCCACGGCCGCGTCAAGAGCATGAACGAGAGCGTTTATTATAATGTCGACGAGATCTCCGACGCCATTTCCCGGGATCGGCAGATCCGTTTTCACTACTTTGAATACACCATCTCCAAGCAGCGCCGGTATCGGAAAGAGGGCGCGTTTTACGTCGTCAGCCCGCTGGCGCTGATGTGGGACAATGAAAATTACTATTTGCTGGCGTGGGATGCCAAGGCCGCTCTGCGCAAGCATTACCGCGTGGACAAGATGACGGATATCTCCGCGCTGGAGGTGCCGCGCGAGGGCGCGGCGGATGCGGCGCAGCTCGACCTGTCGGCGTATTCTCAAAAAGTGTTCAGCATGTTCAGTGGGGAAGAGCAGACGGTGCGGCTGCGCTTTGCCAACCATCTGGTCGGTGCGGTGCTCGACCGCTTCGGCAAGGACGTGATCGTGGTCGCCGATGGGCCGGAGCATTTCAAGGTCACGCTGAATGTGGTCACGAGCCCCAAGTTTTACGCCTGGCTGTTTGGCTTCGGCACCGAGGTGGAGATCCTCTCGCCGCCGTCGGCCCGGCAGGAGATGCAGCGGATGCTCACCGCCGCCGCGCAGCTGTATGCGGCGGATGCGCAGTCGTGACTTGACAAATCTCACATATGCGTGTATAAATCATCATGTACATTGGGGGGCTGGGTCATTCCCGGCTGAGACGAGTGAATCGAAGCTCGATACCCACAGACCTGATCCGGATAATGCCGGCGTAGGAAACGAAATCTATCATACTTTATCATCGTTTTCTATGGACTGCATTGTTTCGGCAATGCAGTTTTTCTTTGAGGAGGAACACAACATGACCCAAAGCAAATCCCATCTGCGCCTGCGTGCGCTGTGCGAGGGCGCGATCTTCATCGCCCTGGCCCAGGTCCTGAGCTATCTCAAGCTTTTCGAGCTCCCGCAGGGCGGGTCTATCACGATCGAGATGCTGCCGATCTTTCTGTACTGCGCCCGCTGGGCCTACAGCATTCTGCAGGCGGTGCTCAGCAGCACGTATGCCTGGACGTGGCAGTCGCTCATCGGCGACTATCTGCTCGCGTTCACGGTGCTCGGCTTTGCCGGCGCGTGCTCGAAGCTCAAGGGCGGCTTTTTCATCGGCACGGTTGTCGGCAGCGTGGCGCGCTTTCTCGTGCACTATGTCGTCGGCGCGACGGTCTGGGCCGAGTACATGCCCGAGACCTTCTTCGGCATGACTATGCACAGCCCCTGGTTCTACTCCCTGCTGTACAATCTGGCGTACATGCTCCCCAACATCGCTATCACCCTTTTGGTCTTTGCCGTGGCGTACAAGCCCCTGAAGAAGTACTTCACCGCATCCGACCTGCTTCCTTCTCCCGCTGCGGCCCAGCCGGTCAAGGATCCCACCTCTCCCAAATGGGATCCTGAGCGCTGAGCGCTCCCCTCTCCCACGGCTGACGCAGCAAGCCCCACCCGAATGGGTGGGGCTTTTTCATATCGGACAGCAGTACCGCCTGCAAACGCACCAGGCGGGTGCTCTTTACCGACCCGCAGCGAATACCGTGTTACTCTTTCTTATCCAAATCGTGCAGCCGTATCGTCGAATAACATTTTCGAAGCTGATTGCTGATTTGCGGCGGCGTATTTGCCACCAGCCTTTCATAAGTCTTTTTGCAATACTGCACACGCATAAAACTCCTTGACGGCTTCATCCGATTGATCCGGTGATAATACATTGCAGGAATTGGGGTTTTACTGAAATACATCCAAAACTGCTTCCTGCCGTCCAATAATCCATAGTCAACGCCAATATGGTGCATATCACTGTAGTAAAAGGTCCTGTGCGTAAACAATGCCCGAAATACGACCCGGTCTTCACATATTTCAGTAACAGCGGCCCACTGGTAACGCGTACAAAAAAGCGTCACCAGCAGCGCAAGATAGATAACCGCAACGAGAAGTGTCACTTGCAGCGCACCCGGAACTCGCAGGAATGCTCCGATGGATTCTTGATGGGAAATCAGCATAATCGCGTATGCTGCCGGGATACTGATCATCAACAATACCGATAGCATAAAGGTATGCGGGGCTGCAACAAGCCTTTCTTTCTTCATCACGCACCTCGATCCAACTCTCATTCCTCAGTATAGAAAAAAGCCTTACTTCCGACACCATGCAATGGTTCAAAAGTAAGGCTCTATGGCAGCGGGAGAAGGATTCGAACCCTCACATACGGAGTCAGAGTCCGCTGTGCTACCTTTACACAATCCCGCTGTGTTCCGACGAACAAAAACTATTATACAGGTTTTCTCTTGTTTGTCAACAGTTTTTTCGCGCACTCCTCCCACTTATTTTCACATCTATTTTCCCAACCACTGCCGCAGGCGTTCCCACAGCTCCACAGCGCGGAATTTCAACACATATCCGCTGTCCGCTTCTGTGATAAGCTGCACATCGTCGCCGTCCAGCCCGGCGCGCAGCGCCGTATCCTCCAACTCTGTGCAGGAGGCCATGCACAGCGGTGGGTACACCACACACCACCAGTTCCGGCCGGCACCCTCGCCGATGATGACGCGCAGCGCCATGTACTCTCCCGCCGGCAGGGCGAAGCCGTCGTATTCCTTCCGTGGGAATTCCGTCATTTCCAGCGCCGCATGCACAGGGTACGCTCCGCCGCAGGCATCATAAGCCGTCCTCTCCAGCTCCGGCAGTGCCGCGTTTAGATCCTCCATCGCCTCCTCCCTGTTCGATGCCTGACGCAGGATTGCCTCGGCGCGTGTCAACACCGCATCCCGCGCCAGCAGCTTCATGGCCTGGTCATCCTCACTGTCCGAATTGGCAATGACGTGCAGGCGGATCATCTTTTCCTGCAAGCCGTCCTGCCGGTGCAGCGATGCCGCGCCCACCAACAGCGTTACCGCCAACGCTAACAGCACCGCGATTTCGATAGGTCTCCATTTATTTATATATGTATGCATAAAAAGCACCGTCCTTTGTAGATTTTCCTACATTTTGGACGGTGCTTCGTATTTTTATACCGGTCGAGCCACAAATACCCACGGCCATGTTTTTTTCAGCGCCACCGCTGCCGCAGCAGCCGCACTCTGATCGTCGAACAGGCCAAACACTGCGCTGCCGCTGCCGCTGAGCAGCGTACCCAGCGCGCCCTGCGCCCGAAGCGCGTCCTTGATGGTCCTCAGGCTGCTGTCCTTCGGCACCACCCGCTCAAAGCTGTTGTGCAGCTCCACCGCCACCGCATGGACATTGTTCGCCGCCACCGCGTCCTGCATATAGCGGCTGTTCCGCACCAACACCGAACCCGGCTCATCCAGCCGCCGATACATCTCTGCCGTGGAATAGCCCTCATCGGGCTTCACCACCACGAACCAACCCGCGGCTAGCTGCGGCAGCGGCGAAACGACCTCTCCCCTGCCCGTGGCCAACTGCGTACCGCCCCGGATAAAAAACGGCACATCGCTGCCCAGCCTTGCCGCCAGCGTTTCCAGCCTGCCGTCGCTTATATCCGGCGCGTACAGTGTCCGCAGTGCCCGCAGCACCGCCGCCGCGTCGCTGCTGCCGCCGCCCAGTCCCGCCTGCACGGGAATGTGTTTCTCCAACGTGATCGTCACGCCGTCGCTTTTCGTCCCCGTTTCGGCAAAAAACGCTCGCGCTGCCTTCATGCACAGATTGTCGTCGACGTTCTCCGTCACCGGCACACTGCAAAGCAGTGTGTCGCGCCCTGTACCGCGCTCCACTGTTACGGTGTCCCACAGACTGATGCGCTGTATAACAGACATTACAGCATGATAGCCATCCGGACGTCGGCTACCCACCTGAAGCGTCAGGTTCACCTTGGCATATGCTTTTTCCATACACTTCATAGCGGTTCCTCACAAAAAATAGTGCTGCGGCATTGCCGCAGCACTATTATAGCACACTGTACGCGACCGCGCCAGCCTTACTTAACGATCTTGCGGGCCTCGATGTAGTAACGCTTATCCTGAGCATGACCCATAGAGAAGGTCTTACGGGGCAGCACGCCGTCGGCCATGACGGTCTTGAACAACTGCTCCTTGCCCATGGCAGGCAGCAGGAATCCCATATTGCCGGGCTTGCTGCCCAGCTCGCGGGTCACATCGTCGCCGTGGATATAGTCCACCTCGCCGCCGTTGTCCTTCAGGTACTGGTCAATAACGCCCTGTAGCGTACCCACCGCCAGCTGCACCTTGGGGTCAGGCACAGTGATAAAGTGGCTCTCGCCGTTCCACACGAACTCGATGGTGTGGCCGTCGCCCTTGCCCTCATAGGCGTTGGGATAGGCGGCGCGGAAGGCGTCCATGAACTTCTGGTGATCCACGCCGAACAGCACCCGGTGGATGGGCTCGAACTGCAGGGCATCGTCGTGGTTATTGACCACCTCCACCAGTGCGTAGCGGGCGGGAAGCGCCAGATACTCCTCGGGGGTCTTGCCCTTCTTCTGCTCCTCATAGCAGGCCTTGGCAGTAGCCAGAGAGTGGTTGCCGTCGCCCACGGCGAACAGCAGGGGCGCCACGCCGGAGACGTTGTACTTTTTCTGCATGGCTTCATCGGTGGTCAGGCCCTCCAGAGCATTGGCCACAGCATCGATCTGCTTATCGGACAGCTTAAAGCCGCGGATGTGGCCGCCGGCCTGCATCAGGTCGAAATCATACACCTTCTCCATCCCCTCGGCAGCGGCAGTCAGGGGTTCAATAACGGTCTTGTCAGGATCGTCGATCAGCAGCATCACATGGGGCAGCTCGATGGGCGCGTTGCGGCGCACCTTGGCCCGGGGCGGAATGCGATCCAGCACGGTGCCCTCGGTGGCGCGGATCAGGGCGCCGGAGCCGGGGGTGAAATCATAGGCATCCAGATCCACCATACCGATCAGGCCATGGCGGATCTTGCCGTCGGACTGCTGGCGCTCGATGTAGATCAGGGAATCGGGCAGCGTCTCGAACACGCCGTCCGCCAGATACTTCTTCATGGCGTTATTGATATTCTCAATGTACTCGTCCACGTTGGGTGCCTTCAGATTGGCTTCCGGCAGGATCAGGCGCAGGGTGGAGGGTGCATCGCCCACTTTTTTCTCCACTGCCTGCCAGTACTCCGGCTCAGAGGTGAACTGGTCGCAGGCGACGACCGCCCACTTGTTCATGTCCTGGCCCTTGGGCAGCAGGATATCCGCGGGATAAAAGCCCAGCTTGTCAAACTTCTTGTTCATGGTCTCCTCCTTTTGTATATGTACATGGTCGTGTACAGATTGTTCTATACTGATAATACCAAATTAACGCTGCTTTTGCAATCGCTTTTCCAATTTTATTCAGGCAAACTGAAAATTTTTTTGTGTATATACGATGTTGCCAGGGAAATGCTATACAAAGCAGTAGTCTTTTCAGAATGGAGGTCTTTGTCATATGAAGGTTCTTGACCGTATCGCTCTGGTACTGGTCATCATCGGTGCCCTGAACTGGGGCGCCGTGGGGCTGTTCCGCTTCGACTGCGTGGCAGCCATTTTCGGCGGCCAGGCCGTGGCCATCAGCCGTGTTATCTACGCACTGGTGGGCATCTCCGGGCTATGGTGCATCACCCTGCTGTTCCGTAACACGCCCACTGAAGCGTAGAGATATGAGATATGGAAAGACCGCCTCTTGGCGGTCTTTCCATATCTCCCGGATTATTTCATCATTTTCATTTTCTTTTCTATGCGCTTGCGTTCCTTCTTTCTGCGCCGCGCTTCATAGCCATTGCTGGCTGCGGCAAACACCCTCTCATACGGCTCCGGCAGCCACTCACTCATATAGCGGCAAAGCTTCTCACCGGCCGGGAATTTAATAAATCCCTTTTTGTTGCGCAGCAGATAGCTCTTGTTCCGGCACTCCTGCGGATAAGACTTTGTGGAAAAATACGCCATATCTACAGGCGTAACCGCTTTTCGCGCCGAACCCGGCCAGCGGTAGTCGATGCCGGTATATCGAATCTCCGTCTTTCTCAGCCGCACTGTCCGCATAAAGTGACACTTCCAAACGATCTCGTCCTCCGTGACCATAAGGCGCCCAACGCATCTGTACCAGAACTGACGAAGCAGTGCGTAGTACAACGACACCTCTACCAGCAGGAGAAAAGGTATCTCCCACCATGCCAGTGTCATTCCGGCCATTCTGTCCCGCACAAAGAGATACAGGAACCACACCATAACAACCAGTACCGCCAACATGAGAAAACGCCCCTCGGTCAGTAGGATGATGTGCTCGTGAAACACTTTTCGCTTTACAATATCCGCTTTTTCCGCCTTGCGTTTCATGTGCCGCCTTTCCATCAACCTGATAAAGCCTTTTTGCTGACAGTCAAAGCATACCGCCGTTATAGCGACGCTGGACGCGCCAAAGAATGGCGAACGACGCCGCAAGACCGACGAACAGCACCACCAGAGAAGCGGTGACCGCGCCAGGAAGTGTCCACAGCAGAGAGACAATCCCACTAAGTACCAGTGTTCCCGCAAGGGCGAAAAGTCCGGTGGAAAAGGCCCGGCCATAGGCTGCCATATCCTCCGATCTGACTCTCTCCCTGTGATATTCATGGATCAACCCCGTTTTTCCGTGGTAGATCAGGAGTCCGAACAGCAGAAAAAGGGCTGCGATGGCCCACATAAGAACAGCATAGGCAATCATAGACGTATCCTCCACAATTTGTTGCATAACTTCTACATATTTTGTGCTCTATTTTACCAATAAATGTTTTACTAATTCCTCGTTCGGGTCAGCTAAAACGGTCTGATAATTGGTATAAACTACCATTCCGGGCTTAGCGGCGGCGGGCTTCTTTACGAACTTTACCTGGGTGAAGTCAACGGGTACTTTTGTGCTGCTTTGCGCCTGGGAAAAATAGGCGGCCAGAGAGGCGGCCTCCGCGATGCTCTGTGCATCGGGTTGTTCGCCACTAGTGGACAGTATGACATGGGAGCCGTGGATCTTCTGGGTGTGGAACCAAAGGTCCCACTTCTCCGCCGTCCTGGTGGTCAGGCGGTCGTTCTGCCGGTTGCTGCGGCCCACAAAAATCGGCAATCCGGCGGAGGAACGGAACTCCCGGGGCTTGCTGGGGCGCTGGAAGGGCTGCTTTTTCCCACCCTTGGCGCGGAGATAGCCGCCGTCGGTCAGTTCGGCGCGGATATCGTTGAAATCCTGCTCGGACTCAGCCTGTGCCAGCTCCTGCAGAACACTCTCCAGGTACTCCAGTTCAGCACCGGCTCTGGTCAGCTGCTCCGTGAGGTATTTTTCCGCGGTCTTGGCTTTTGTATATTTTTTGAAGTATTTAGCGGCATTTTCCTGGGGTGAAAGGTGGATATCCAACGGAATATCTATGTCTTTGCACGCCGGATCATAGTAGTTCTGCGCCGTGAGGCGGCTCATGCCGCGCTCCATCCGATACAGATTTGCCGTGATCAATTCGCCGTAAATGCGCCACTTATCCCGGTCTTTGCTGTCCAAAAGCTCCTTTTCCTGCATGGTGATCTTGCGGCGCAGACGGGCGGCGGCGTTATTGGCCGTTTTCAGCAGGTCCTGCCCCTTCTGCTTGACACGGTCCGCCTGCTCGCGCTTGGCGTAGAAGTTATCCAACAGGGCGGAAAAGCTGCCGTACTCCTCTGCCGCTGCCGCGCTGCCGTACTGACAAACAGGCAGATAGGTGAAGTCCATAGGCGCGCCGGAGCGTTTCAGCATAACGGGTGTAAAGTTGTTAGCATTCACAGTGTCGCGCCATACGGAGAACGCGGCCCAAAGTGTCTCGGCTGTCCGCGGCGCAGGGGCATCCACGGCACCGCAGGCACGAAACGCGATCTCACGGGCCACCAGCGGTGAGATACCATTGAAGGTGTCCACCAACCACTTATCCGCAGGCATATCCTCCCCTGCCACGGCGGCAAGACGGGAAAACATCTCCCTCTCCACTGTGAAGGGGTCAACCTTGTCAGGCGCTGCAGGAAAACGATAAAACAGGCCCGGAAGTACCTGACGGTCCGGGTTCATCTCGAAGTCGATGCGGCGCAGGCAGTCCAGGATACGGCCGTCCTTATCGGCTAAAATGAGGTTGGCGCGGCGAGGAAATGCCTCTAAAATGAGGGAAAAACGGCGGCGCTCGCCCAACTCGTCGGCGGCGGAAATGTGTATGTTTACCACACGTTCCAGCGGTATTTGTTCAATTTTTTCAATAATTCCGCCTGACAGATACTTTCGCAAAAGCATACAGAACATGGGGGGCTGGGCGGGATTGTCCCGGAGCAGCTCCGTCAGGTGCAGGCGAGGCTGCCCCCCTCCGGCGGACAGCAGGAGGCGGCGGCTGCCGCGGAGCAGCAGCACCACCTGATCGCGGGCAGGCTGCTGTATCTTCTCGATACGGCTGCCGGCGACAAGGGGCGAAAGCTCCGCCACCACAGCTTGCAGGCATACGGCATCCAGGGGCATATCAGGTCTCCTCCATCATGGCGCGGAACAGCTCCTCCGCGCGATTTTTATCACCTTTTAAGTATAAATAGCCCATTAAACACTCCAAACCGGTGGCGGAATGGTACTGGGCCGGGGTGGCGCTGCGGGACATGGTGTGGACGTTGGCGTTGCGGCCGCGCTTGTAGACCGCCTGCTCCTCGTCCGTGAGCAGCGGGAGCACCTTCTGCATTTTTTCCGCCTGGGCGGGGGCGCAGACCAGGGCGATGGTGGCGCGGTGCAGATCCTTACCTGTCGCTGTACCGTGGACACAAAGCCAGGTGCGGACCAGCGTTTCATAGACCGCATCACCCATATGGGCCAGGGCGATGGCGCTCATTTTACGCAGCTCATCAGAGGATAGTTTTGGGGCAAAATAGTTCAAAATGTTCCACTTCCTTTACCCCCTCAGTATGACACATTTGGTTTGTTTTGGCAAGAAAAAGTGTCGACAAGGGGGCACGTATATGATACAATTTAGGCAGCGATGCTTTACTTTTATGTTCCCTTTTTTGTACTTTGTTGATACCTTATCACATTTTCTGCGCAAGGCGCACACCAAGCTGCGTCAACAGGCGCATTTCAGGAGGTTTTTTATGCCGCATACGGAAAAACGCTATAAGAAGGGCGAGATCATCTGCCGGCCCAAGGAGATGGTGATGAGTATGTACAACATCCTCTACGGCAGCGTGGGGGTGTACTTCGACTATGGGACGCCGGAGCAGGTGGAGGTAGTGACCTTGCGGGAGGGCGACTTCTTCAACGTCATCAGCTTTTTGGAGTCGCGGCCCCGGAACACCACGGCGGTGGCGCTGGAGAACACCATCGTCAGCGAGATCACCTATGACAACTTCAGCGCGTACTTCCGGGAGAAGCCGGCGAAGATCATGAGCCTTTTGCAGCACATGAGCGCGCGGATGCGGCAGATGCAGAAGGCCTATGTGGACACCTGCCACGCGCTGGAGGTGTACGGCGACAAGGCAAAGCTGGCGGCGGAGCACGGCGAGTGGACCGACAGCCACAACCGGACGTACAACCTGCTGAAGGCCATGTTCCCGTCCATGTACCACGAAGAAGAAAAATAGATACGCATCCCCCGGCTTTTGGCCGGGGGATATTTTTTACCGTTATCCTATTTGCAGATACGGGTTGTGGAAACCGGAAAATCCGGTATACTGAGGGAGAGAGGATACGAGGCGCGCGCTTCGGCGCGCACGGGAGAGAAAGGAGCGAACGGATGAAGAGACGATTTCTGGCGCTGGTACTGGCAGGCTGTCTGGCTGCGGTGCTCAGCACCGCAGCGTGGGCAACGTCGCCCACGGGCTTTTATCTTAATGTGGAGCTGCCAAGCGGCAAGACGATCGCGCTTGATGTGGAGTCTGGGGACAGCATCGACAACGTAAAGCAAAAGGTACAAAATGCCGCCGGGGTCTCTGTGACGGAGCAGTACCTGTACTACGGCGGGAAATTTTTAAATAATGGCCGCACGCTGGCGGACTATAACATCCAAAAGGAGAGCACCCTGCTGGTGGCTTCCGAAGAAAAAGGTGTACCCAACGGGGTAAGATTGACCGAAGAAAGCGCAACTGGTATTGCAATTGAGCTAACCGAAAAAACGACCCTGACAGCGGGAGAGTATTACCTATGCAATAACGTAAACCTGACGCATCCGCTGGTCATTCAGGGCGACGTGACGCTGGACCTGAACGGGTTTGTGCTGCAATATGAAAACAGTGGCGCAAACGACAGCGTTATCAAGATAGAGAGCGGCACGCTGACGCTGGTGGACAGTAACCCCGACGCCATACACAAGTTTGTCAAGAATACCGATGACCTTTGGATGCTGGACGAAAGCCAGGGCGCCGGGATCGTCCGCGGCGGTATCATCACCGGCGGAAATGCCGGTTATAATGACGGCGGCGGTGTGTACGTCTGTCCCGGCGCGGGGCTCGTGATGCGGGGCGGCAGCATCGTAGGCTGCAAGGCCAAGCAAGGCGGCGGTGTGTACGTGGCCGACAAAAATGAGGCCAAAACACTTGGCCGCTTCACTATGGAGGGCGGCAGCATCGCAGGGTGCGTGGCTACCGATGAGTCCTACAGCGGCGGCGGTGTGGCCAACCACGGAGACTTCACCATGACCGGCGGCACCATTCGCAGCTGCACCGCCACCGCCGGACATGGCGGCGGCATCTGCAGCGTCCGGCAGCTGCACATCAGCGGCAGCGCCGTCGTCACGGACTGCAAAGCCGGGGGCAGCTATGCTTCCTCGGGCGCGATGCTTATTTCACCGGATTCAACATACACCGCCATCATCGCGGGCGGCACCTTCGACGGAAATGTAGTAAACAACAAGAGTACCACCATCACCGGCGGTACCTTCAGCGGTCAGGTGCAGAACAGCGGCGTGATCGAGAACGGGCAGTTCAACGGGGCGGTCAATAATTACGAAGGGACTATCAAGGGCGGAACGTTCTATGGCAGTGTCAAAAATAGCGGTGAGTGCGATTTGGGAACACCTTTCCATATCGGCACCATCAGCGGCGGAACGTTCAACGGCACCGTGACGAATGAAGCCGCCGGAAGGATCAGCGGTGGGACCTTTAACGGAAGTCTGGACGGTACATTCTATACGGTGGCTTTTGAGAGCAACGGCGGCACGGCTGTACCAAATCAGAAATACGCCAACACGCCTGTCACCGCACCCACTGTCAGCAGAGCCGGGTATACCCTTGTAGGCTGGTACACAGACGAGGCGTGCACCGCGGCCTACGACTTTACCCAGCCCGTGACGGAGAGCGTCACCCTGTACGCCAAGTGGGAGGCGGCGCCCCGGTACTACTACAACAGCGGCACCACCACCGATACCGACAATGCCGACGAGGACAAGAAGGGCTCCCCCAGGACCTTCGACCCGGGCGCGGGCATCTACGCCGTGAGCGTGGCACTGTCACTGACGGGAACGGCATGGATCGGCCGGAAACGGCATTGAGCAAAAAAAGAAAGCCCTTGCGGGCTTTCTTTTTTTGCCTATTCTCAGATGTGCATACAGACGTCCCAGGCGCCCCAGATGACGTTGCGGAGGTTGCCCCACTTTTCGCAGGTGCCGACACGGTAGACCTTGTGGTCATCGGCGGCGATGGGCGCGGGCACGAAGCCGATGCCGTTGACTACACTGTCACACTCGATGCGGATCTCGGTGCCGTCCTGCTGCTTGACCATGACGAAGCCGTCGCCGATCTCGGTGATGGTGGCGTTCAGGTAGACGGGGACCTTCTTGAACGCCAGCATCTCGCGGAGGAAGGAGGCGTTGGCCAGGCAGGTGCCGGGGGTGGCGATCAGGTCGTCGGCGTACTCCACGATGATGGGGTGCTTGCCCTGGAGGACCATCTCGTAGGCGGCCTCGCAGGAGGACTGGCCGCCGCCGAAGAAGACGATGCGGTCGCCGGCGTCCACCTGGTTCAACAGCAGCTGGGTGAAGTTGATGGTCTTGTTGAAGCCCTTGACCGGCAGGGTCTTGGGGTGGGAGCCGGTGCAGACGATGATCTCGTCAAACTCACGGCGCAGGGTGGCGGGGGCGTTGATCTCCATGTTGAAGCGGACCTCGATGTCGTTCTTCTTCAGCTCACGCTCGTACCAGCGCAGCAGGGCCTTGTCGGCCTCCTTGAAGCTCATGGCGGAGGCGGTGATGTACAGGCCGCCCAGCTCATTGGTCTTTTCGAAGATGACGGGGGTGTGGCCGCGCTGCTTGAGCACCAGGGCGCACTCCATGCCGCCGATACCGCCGCCGATGATGGCGACCTTCTTGGGCTTGCGGGTGGGAACGATCTTGTACTTGTTGTGCTGCATGGTGCTGGGGGTCAGGGCGCAGCGGGCCAGGTGCAGAGAGTCGTCCATGGGCTGCATATTGGGCGTGCTCTTGGACTTGTTGAAGCTGAAGCAGGCGTTGTGACAGTTGATGCAGGGCTTGATGTCCTCTACGCGGTCCTCCAGGATCTTGTTGACCCACTCGGGGTCCACCAGGTTCTGGCGGGCGATGCCCACGGCGTCCAGACGTCCGGCGGCGATCTCCTCGGCGGCCTTGGCGGGGTCCATCTTACCGGCGCAGACCACGGGCTTGGAGGTGAAGTTCTTGATGTGTTCCACCTCGGAGAGGTTGCAGTTCTCGGGCATATAGACCGGGGGATGGGCCCAGTACCAGGCATCGTAGGTGCCGTTGTCGCAGTCGAACATATCGTAGCCGGCATCCTCCAGGTACTTGATGGCCTTCTCGGACTCGGCCATATCGCGGCCGAACTCCACGAACTCCTCGCCGGGAACGGCGCCCTGGCCGAAGCCCTTGGTTTTGGACACCACGGAGTAACGCAGGGCCACGGGGAAGTCCTTGCCGCAGACGGCCTTGATGGCCTGGACGATCTCCACAGCGAAGCGGTAGCGGTTTTCGAAGGAGCCGCCGTACTCGTCGGTACGGTAGTTCATGTTGGCAATGGTGAACTGGTCCAGCAGATAGCCCTCATGCACCGCGTGGATCTCGACACCGTCAACGCCGGCATCCTGCAGGAGCTTGGCGGTCTTGGCAAAGGCGTCCACCATCTCGTGGATCTCCTCCACGGTCAGAGGGCGGGACTTGCACTCGGGATACCAGCGGTTGGGGGTGGCGGAGGCGGAGGCGGTGATGTAGTCCACGTTCAGGAAGGGCTTGCCCACGGCGCCGAAGGCCTTGTTCTGGAGCATCTTGACCATGATCTCGTTGATGGCCATGGAACGGCCCATACCGGCGGACAGCTGGACAAACAGCTTGGAGCCGGTCTTGTGGAACTCCGGCAGCCACTCGGCCAGGTCCTTGAACATCTTTTTGTTCTGGTACAGCCAGCGGCCGCCCATGGTGTCGCGGACACACTGCATACCCGGCAGCACCAGGCCCACGTTGTTCTGGGCGCGGTTCAGGATGTGGTAGGCCGCTTCCTTGTCGAAGTGACAGGGCTCCAGCCAGCCGAACAGGGACGTACCGCCCATAGAGGGCTGCACGATACGGTTCTTGATCTCCACGTTGCCGATCTTCCAGGGGGTAAACAGAGCGCTGTATTTCTCGTTCATTCGGTGTTCCTCCTCATATTTTCAGCATACTGCCGGATTTTGCTTCCTTATTATAGCGGATTTTTGGGCGAAGTACAACAGCGAAATTGGAATAAGTGTCGTTTTTCTGGCAAATCCGTGAAAATAACCGGGAAAAAGCGGCAGGGACCTCCCTGCCGCTTTCGGCTTATTCGGTTTCAGGGGCACCGCCCTGCTCCCGGGCGTATTCCTCCAGGGCCTGGGCCAGGACCTTCTTGTCGTGGCGGCTGTGGACCTGGGTCAGGTCAAACCGCGCCCACATATCCGGGCGGCGGGCCATGGTGCGCTTGTAGCTCTCCTTCGTGCGCCAGTCAGCCACATTGCCGTGATGGCCGCTGAGCAGGACCTCGGGCACCCTGCGGCCGTGCCATTCCTCCGGGCGGGAGTACTGGGGATACTCCAAAAGGCCGTTCCAGTGGCTCTCGTCGGTGTAGCAGCTCTCCTCCGGCAGAACGCCGGGGACCATGCGGCACAGGCAGTCCGCCAGGGCCATGGCGGGTATCTCGCCGCCGGTGAGGACAAAGTCGCCTGTGGATATCTCCTCGTCCACGCACTCGTCCAGGAAGCGCTGATCCACGCCCTCGTAGTGGCCGCAGACCAGGATAAGATGGTCATACTGTGCCTTCAGTTCACGGGCCATCTGCTGGGTCAGCACCCGGCCGCAGGGGGACATATAGATGGTGTGGACCCTCTCCCCCGCTTCATCGCAGATATGCTGCCAGCAGCGGTACAGAGGATCTGCCTGCATGACCGCGCCGCGGCCGCCGCCGTAGGGATAGTCATCCACCTGCATCTGCTTGTTGGTGGTGTAGTCCCGTATCTGGTGGGTCTGTATGGTGACAAAGCCCCGTTCCCGGGCACGACCGATGATGGACGAACCCATCATCGCTTCCACCGCGTCGGGGAACAGGGTCATGATGTCAATTCTCATCGGTGGCCAGTCCTTTCATCATGTGTACGCGAATGATCCCGGCATCTGGGTCTGCGGAAGCGATAAAGACCTCCGGCACGGCGGGGATCAGGTACTCGTGGGCACCGCCACGGACCTGGTAGACCTTGTGGGCGGGATAGTGGAGCACCTTGTCCAGCTTGCCCAGTTCTTCGCCGGTGGCATCGTCCAGAACGGTACAGCCCTCCAGCTCGGCATCGAAGTACTGGCCCTTGGGCAGCTTGGCGTCGGTGCGGCGGATGGAGACCGTTTTGCCCTTCAGCGCCAGGGCATCGTCCATAGTGGCGACGCCGGGCAAGGCCAGCAGGACGGTGGATTTATGGACCCGGGCGGAGATGACCTTCACGGGCTGACCGCCGATATAGAGGGTCTTGAACGAGGCGATGAACTCCGGGTCGAAGCCGGCGGGGTTCACCTTGACCTCGCCGCGGATACCGTGGGCGTTGACAACAGCGCCGACGGGAATGAAATCGGGACGCATGGGGGTCCTCCTCCCTGTCAGAACATATCTTTCAGCTGGGACAGCGTGAAATGCAGCTGGAAGCGCAGCATATAGTATAGCGCCGCTGCGCCCACGGAGAAGATCAGTCCCAGCAGCGCGCGGGTACGGCCCCGACGCTGGAAGCGCACGGCAGCCACCACGACGCAGACCGCGTCAGACAAAAAGGGCAGCCACAGCAGAATGGTCATGGGCCAGAAGGCCAGCCAGGGATTATAGTTAGCCGCAGTGATGGCGCCCACCAACAGCGAGGCCAGGTCGTAGATAAAGAACGGAACGATCAGGTTGATGATGCCGTGGATCAAGGAACGGGTATCGCCACACATAGCCGGCCCTCCTTTCGACAGAATAACGTATTTGAGTCAGTATACCATATTATGCATATCCGCGCAATGGGATATTTCATACTGTGCCGTGCTTTAACGGCCAGAGATGGTGCTTCTGACAACTTCGCGGCATACCGGCACTATATTTAGTGTGTTTGCGCGGTGGACAAATCACTATATCTTGTGTAACTTTGACAAAGTGCACAAAAATAGGGTGTACTTTTTGGCAGGTTATTTTCCTATATTTTGTTTTTTGCTCTTGAAACAGCACAAGATGTAGTGTATTATATCAACACACGCATCGCTGCGGGTGCAGGCTTAGAGCTGTGTGCCGCCGGGACGGCAGGAAGAGATAGATGAGACAGGAGGACGTACCATGAAGATCATCAAGAGAAACGGCGCCGAGGTGGGCTTCGACATCACCAAGATCATTATCGCCATCACCAAGGCCAACGAGTCCGTGGAGGAAGTAGATCGGATGACGCCGGTGCAGATCCAGCGCATCGCGGAGTCCGTGGACCTGCAGTGCCAGAAGATGAACCGCGCACCTACCGTGGAGGAGATACAGGATATGGTGGAGCACTATATCATGGCCCACGGCGCTTTCGAGGTGGCCAAGCACTATATCACCTACCGCTACACCCGTTCTCTGGTGCGTAAGTCCAATACCACCGACGACAAGATCCTCAGCCTCATCGAGTGCAACAACGAGGAGGCCAAGCAGGAGAACTCCAACAAGAACCCGGTGGTGAACTCCACCCAGCGGGACTATATGGCCGGCGAAGTCAGCCGGGACATCACCAACCGCATTCTGCTGCCCAAGGACATCGTGGAGGCCCACAATGAGGGCATCATCCACTTCCATGACACGGATTATTACGCCCAGCATATGCACAACTGCGACCTGGTCAATCTGGAGGATATGCTGCAGAACGGCACCGTCATCACCGGAACGCTGATCGAGAAGCCCCACAGCTTCGCCACCGCCTGCAACATCGCCACCCAGATCGTGGCGCAGGTAGCCAGCAACCAGTACGGCGGACAGTCCATCTCTCTGACTCATCTGGCCCCCTTCGTGCAGATCAGCCGGGAAAAGATCCGCGCCAGCGTGCGGGACGAGTTCGACGCCGTTGGCGTGGCTGTCACCGAGGACAAGATCAACTCCATCGCGGAAAAGCGGCTGCGGGAGGAGATCCGCCGCGGCGTGCAGACCATACAGTATCAGGTGGTCACGCTGCTGACCACCAACGGACAGGCCCCCTTCGTGACGGTGTTCATGTATCTGGGCGAGGCCAAGAATCAGCAGGAAAAGGACGACCTGGCCCTGATCATCGAGGAGACGCTGCTGCAGCGGTACCAGGGCGTAAAGAACGAAAAGGGCGTGTGGGTCACGCCTGCGTTCCCCAAGCTCATCTATGTGCTGGAGGAGGACAACATCCGCGAAGGCAGCAAATACTGGGAGCTGACGAAGCTGGCCGCCAAGTGCACCGCCAAGCGGATGGTGCCGGACTATATCAGCGAGAAGAAGATGCTGGAGCTGAAGGTGGACAAGAATGGCAACGGCCACTGCTATCCCTGTATGGGCTGCCGCAGCTTCCTGACCCCCTATGTGGACGAGGACGGGAACCCCAAGTACTACGGGCGGTTCAACCAGGGCGTCGTGACCGTAAACCTGCCGGACATCGCCCTGAGCTCCGGCGGGAATATCGAGAAGTTCTGGCGCATCTTTGACGAGCGCATGGAGCTGTGTCACCGGGCGCTGCTGTGCCGCCACGAGCGCCTGAAGGGTACGCTGTCCGACGCGGCGCCCATCCTGTGGCAGTACGGTGCCTGCGCGCGGCTGAAGAAGGGCGAGCCCATCGACAAGCTGCTGTACGGCGGGTACTCCACCATTTCCCTGGGCTACGCGGGACTGTATGAGTGCGTGAAGTACATGACCGGCAAGAGCCACACCGACCCCAGCGCCACGCCCTTTGCTCTGGAGATCATGCACAAGCTGAACGCCGCCTGCAAGACCTGGAAGGCGCAGCACAACATCGATTTCTCCCTGTACGGCACGCCGTTGGAGTCCACCACCTATAAGTTCGCCAAGTGTCTGCAGAAGCGCTTTGGCGTCATTGAGGGCATCACGGACAAGGGGTACATCACCAACAGCTATCACGTACACGTCACCGAGCCGATCGACGCGTTCAAGAAGCTGGAGTTCGAGGCGCAGTTCCAGCACCTGTCCCCCGGCGGAGCCATCAGCTACGTGGAGGTGCCGGATATGCAGAACAATCTGGACGCGGTGCTGGAGGTGATGAAGTTCATCTACGATCACATCATCTACGCGGAGCTGAACACCAAGAGCGACTACTGCCAGGTGTGCGGCTGGGACGGCGAGATCGAGGTGGTCGAGGAGGACGGCAAGCTGATCTGGAAGTGCCCCCAGTGCGGCAACACGGATCAGGACAAGATGAACGTGGCCCGGCGGACCTGCGGCTACATCGGCACACAGTTCTGGAATCAGGGGCGGACCCAGGAGATCAAGGACCGCGTACTGCACCTGTAATTCTCTTCAAATGCGGGGCGGGCTTATGCCCGCCCCTGTTTTTCACCTCGCTTTTTCCCCTTTTATTTTTCAGCTCTATTTTAATTTAATATTATTTTAACCTTTGTGGTCT
>OHBW01000475.1_pt1 | contig 19076 bp, 8 predicted proteins | sample 1577411 | NCBI WGS metagenome assembly OHBW01 (sample SAMEA3879534, study PRJEB24766) | human gut metagenome | biome: human-associated habitat; feature: feces | place: USA | collected 1985/1987 | reverse complement strand
AGCCTTCACACAGAAGTAGGTATCACCATCTTCGTCCAGCTGATAGCCACCGTTAGACCAGTCAAAATTATCGCTTACAGTCAGCCTTGTATTGCCATCAGACCACAAGCGGGTCTCGTCAGCGTTAGTCTTGCCAGCAGGGTTAAAATCAAAAGCCAGATTTGTCTTAACTGGCTCAATCGTAATACCAAGCTCTTTGATCTCGACACTAATCTCCTTGCTCACGGAGCCGCATACGATTTTCAACGTATGAGTGCCAATATCAGCGGATTTCCATGTCCATGTCTGCATGGTGCGTCCAACAGTCAAAGTAGCAGTTTTAGCGCCGTCAACATCCAACGTTACAGTGGTTGTAGAGCTGGAAGGGTCATAAACGGTATAGTTGATTGCAACGTTGCTGTACTGTTTTGCACTTGCTGTCTTTGTGGCGCAGCTGATAATAGGAGTTGTATTGCCTTCAGTTACCCACATGATATCTTTGACAACCTTATTGCTGGTGACCTGTTTCCCATTGATTTCAGCAGTCATAGAAACTTCTACCAAATGTGCGCCGTGGGTCTGTGCAGGAATAGCATAAGTCAGCTGTCTGCCGGTAACGCTGCTTGTGGTAGAGCCAAGAATCTTTCCATCAATCGTAAAGTTGATAGTTTTTGCAATATTGCCATACGGAGTGTAGCGGAAGATTACCTCTCCACTATAAACCAGCGTATCATCAAAAGAACTCTCCAGATAGAACTCAACAACATTGACAGTCCAAGTCTTTGTACCAACACTGCCCACGCTATCGGTCACCTGTAGCTTAACAGTATTGTCACCGCTGTGCAGATACTGGGTTGCGTCAAAGCTGTTCTTTCCCTGGATAACGGTCTGCGTGCCAACTTTTGTATTGCCGACATACCAGACGCCAGTAGCAGAACCAGTGTCATCGCCAGAATTGTCCACAGAAGAGAACTTGAAATTGATAATAGCTGAGTCACCAGCAATCACAGTTAGCGCAGAGCCATCCAGACGCTCGATCTTGATAACACTTGTACTGCCGCCAGTGCCACCGCCTCCACCACCTTGGATGACAACTTGTGTTTTCACAGTACCATTTTCCAACAGGCTCAGCTTTGAATCCTCGCAAGTAATATCATACTCACGCCCAGAATTCGGGTCAGGCTTCACATTTTTCAACTGCTCCTGAATTTCAGAAATATCGCCATTGATAGTGTCGATACTATTCTGCAAACCGGAAGCAGTATTTTTTACCACAGTCAAATCATTTGCCACGGTCTCAACGCTGGTCTTTTCAGCCTTTGCTTCTAACAGCTTATCGGTTGCCTGTTTGTTGTAATAATCACTTTGCAAGGTCTCAGGCAAGTTACCAACGCTATCCTGCAGATTCTTTACGGCAGCATCGTTGCTGGTCTTATACTCGGTCAGTTCGGTCTTAACTGGTGCAATCTTTTCGTCTATTTTTGCTTCAACGGTTTTATTAAAAGCTGTCACCCAATCAGCACTCGGGTCAGTGTTCAGTGTGATGGTTTTAATAATCTTTTCGCCATTCAGGAACTTAATCGTCTGTGTTTCAGCATCATACTGCACATCAAACTTTGCTAGACCATCAACCTTGGCGATATCACCCCGAAGCAGAGTAACAAAACCATCAACCTCTTCTTTAGTGTAGTAGCTTGCCAGTGTGTCGGCCAGACCGTCTACGACAGCCTGTGCTTCTTGTGCGCTCTGTGCAGCCTGAGTTGCAGCAGTCTGTGCCTCACCAACCTTCTGGCTCATCGTAGCTAAGAACTGAGTATACCAGTCATCGCCAGTCGGATCGGTCATTGCGGTGCCGGTAAGCGATTTCAAAACATTCAGTTTTTCGTTCGGCTTTGTGCGCCATAGATAATTCTTCGATTCACCGCTGCTCGGTACAGTAATTGCACCAGTCGCCATAATTTCAAACTTCAGTACACCCTCTTTGATGGTGGCATAGTTGCTGACCATCCAGTAAAACCGGATCTTATCAGTACTATAGCTCACGTTGATGGGTGCGGTATAGTTCTCAGCATTATTAGCGTTAACATAGTGGATCTGAATCGTCATGCTCATCAGGTCAACACCATCATAATAACGCGGCATCTCAAACGGAATGACCTGACTGTTGTTTTCCTGTGTGATATTTACCTGAGTCGGACTCAGTGTGATTTCTTTATTGGTATCAACCGTAGAAAAATCATTGTCCGAGAAGGTATCAAACCACGTATAGTTGCCACTTCTGGTGAAATTCTGGTCTTCCACAGAGAAGATTGCCACATCCTCATCACAATCAACCACTGGACGAGCATCTTCTATGGAAGCCTCCATCGTCATTGCGGGGCTTGCAGCGACCATACGTTTGGATTCTTCAAATGATAATGCCATCTACTCACTCCTCTCATTAAGTATCTTTCTTATTATCGATATATTTTTCTTTGAGGACATTCTCATAAGTGATATAGGGATAATACGGGTAATAGCGGCTCAATGTAACATTCATTGTGCCTTCTCCAATGTTTTTATCTATCTTTTTAATAATCCACTCAACTGCAATATCAGACTTCAGGTACTTCGCTGCGTATTTTACCTTTTCATTCACATCAAGCCACGGGATCATGTGCATACTCAACGTGATGGAATCCGTCAGCCGGCAATTTTTCCATAGCGTGTATTTGCATACAGTCATGGCTGATTCGTCAGATGTATATCCGTCAAACTCACTACCCGAGCACACAAGGTTTCTTCGCCCGATTTTATCAATCGTCAACCGACTATTGTACAAGTCATCAATGCGGTTTGGGTCATTTACGACAACGTACTCAAGGTTGTCACATGCCTCCGCAATCTTGTCTGCCTCAATTTGTTTTGCGGTCGGCATTGCATCCACAAACTTCGTCATAGCATGAGACTGAGACTGACCAATAAAATAGACCCGGCTCTCAATAAGAAGAGCAGGGTCTGATATCTGGATCTCTGTATTCGTTGCTGGATTATACTTCACATACACGGTGTCATAATTTTTCGTGGATGGATTATAGATTTGTTTCGGGTAATAGCGTACCTGTGGATCACGCTGTTCTTTTTCGTATTTGCCTGTAAGTGCGTTGAACTTATATGTGAATGCACCATCAGTTGCCTGATTTAACCAATGCTCACCATATTTTATGACGTAATAACGCCCTTTCCTTAGTAGAGAGGTATCTTCTGGTTCGTCCTCTCCTTTTTCGTTGGTAACAGCCTTAAACAACATCATAGGTCCATACACTGCGCGCATTGTTTCCCGATACTGTCCTGCCCCAGTCGGATTCGTTTTGATTGTCGTAACAAGGTTCTCAACACAGATTCTTGCATTTATCGCAATATCTTCTGGGCAAATAAACGAAAATCTTGTACCGTCCTGAATACTTGCTTGTTTTAATTTTAACAATAAAATAGACGCGCCGGTATCATTTGGGTTCATGTTGTAGCTCATATTCAATTTATTATCTTTAAGCAGCGTAACAACATCATTCCATTCTTTTGTTCCTTTTTTACAATACACGACCTCGCCAGTACCGTCTGGGTCATTTTTTTCAAGTTTATCCTTACAGAAATAGTCGCTGGAGTTTGATGCACCCCATACCTCTACACAGTTATGGATCTGACCGTAATCGACGCTGGCATCTTCGCTGATAACCATACTCTTAAATGTATCCTCGTCCAGAACAACGGGGTCGTCGTAGCCAGATGGAATTTCTTTGCACACAAAAGTATCGTCGTCAAAATACATCTCGAAAGGAAAGTAGAGGTCTCTCAACTCCGTCAAAATGTTCCAGATGGTCGTGCCAGTATTATATTCTAGGTCGTGCGGAATTCGCCGCACCCAGTAATCTACCATACTCTTTGTCAGTCCTGAAAGTTCAAATGTCTCCTTAATGGAATCGCGAACATAGTGCGGCTTCTTTTTGTCATCTTCGTAGTAGTTGACCCCATCCTTAACCACGAGCTTGCGGTCATACATCGGAATGCGCGTTGCGTATCCGGTCAGTGTTCCACCAAGCGTGCCGTCAAGCAAACAGGTCATATCAAGACAAGAAAGGCTTAGTTTGTTCGTTGTAGCATCATAACTGTATCCATTTTGCTGTATTGCATATACGCCAGCGCCATACCAGTGTACACCATCTGTATCCACAAAGTTCGTGCCAGTTCGTATTTCAGCCTCACCAGAGTATAAAGCGTGATAGAAGTTATATATCTGAGTTAAACCATCTTTCAATTCCCATATCGTTCCTTGAATATCGTGCATTGAATAGCCAACAAATACACTTGTGTCATGGAAATATTTATCAAGTTCTTCTTTGGTACAGCCAGCAATCGCTGCAACATCGGCTGCAGATAATATCCTTCCTGCTGCGATACCACCCTCTACAGCAGCAATCATATTTTTTACACGTACTGTTTTCCCATAAATCATACAGTCAACACCAAAACTATCAAGTTCAAGTATTTTACTTTGTAAAGTTGAACCATCTCTTTGAACTGCATCACAAGCTGCATTGAAAATCACTTCAATATAAGACCTGATATCTGCATTCAGCAGCGGAATAACAACATCTCCTCCGCCTATCAGTAGTGGAGTGTATGCAATCTCATACGTCTTGCCATTTGTTGTATAACCATCTGAAGATGCAACAACGGTCGAATATGTTCCAACATCTCCTTGCTCTTTCACAAAAGATGCATATTTCTCTTTATTTTCATCTGTCCAAATAATACGCTTACGGTTTATATTTTCGATATTGCCATACTGTTCATAACCGCCAACCTTATATCTCCACTTTGCTTGCCTTAACTCTGCGTCCTTTTCTTTGTATATCGCACTATTTTTGATTTTTGCATCGATCTCTTCTTCTGGTATTCTTACCGCGTCCGCCCCAACAAGCGGCATACTTGTTGGAGCTTTCATACCAATCTGTAAGCGCAGCATCTTGCTCGTCCACTCCTCTGTGGAGAACTGAGAAATAGAGAATCCACTCTTCGGGTAGATATCAAGATTAAAAGTGCGCCGTGTATCTGAGTCTGCGTCAATCGAGTTAGAACCACTTAACGCAAGTCCTTCGATCGTATCAATAATCTGGTAGTCCTTATTCAGCAGTTCAATACGACAGTATAATCTTTTTGACCGGCTTTTCAGTAAGGCCAGATCTTCTTCTGTGGGTAAGTAAGTCATGGCCCACCTCCTTAAATCAAACCAGCGTTCTTCATGTCATCGCTGCTATTCAAATCGCCAGTTTCTACAAAATCAAACGAGATTTCCACCTTATCCGGGTGTTCATCATCTGAGTAAGAAACGTTTCCATTTACGTTCATCAGCCATGCGCGGCCATCGTACATCTTCAATACTTTTGGCTTTTTGTTCGTTAGCCAATTGATAAAAGTCTCCCGATAGTCAATAGACCCATCAAAATCAAACGCATCATTGGCACGATCCCACTTGATAATAACACCAGAGAAGTTGCCGCTATAATAATTTGCCTCACTACCATAGAATACGATGGGGTACTTGCTTCCCAATGTCGTCTCCACAGACGCTTCTTGATTGCGCGTAATATTCGTGACAGCTGGCTCAAGACCAACATAATATGATATGTCTTTATCCATTAGCCATGCTCCGTCAAAATCGCTTACGGCACTTGTAGATGTGTACACTTGTTCAATTTCATCCACAACAGGAACTGCCATATACTGATATTTCGTTTTCCTGCCACGTGCGAATTTGTCATAGCATACAATCAAAATAGGCTCAACGGAACTTGTGATCTTCTTTTCATAAATCGTAATCCAGTCGTACTTGCCAACCTCTCTACGCTTTACGCGAATAGAATCAAAATTATTAGGCTCGTCTGCGCTTTTTGTAACAGTGAGCTTGATTCTACCTTCTCTTTTTTCATTCTCTGCCACAATTTCAAGTTTCTGCAGTTGTCCGTCATACTCAATTTTGAATACGCAAAAATCCGTGTCCAGAACATATCCATTTACAGTTTCTCCAACCGCTCGCACATAGTACACCTTATTATTATCAAGGCTTTCTACATTGAACGCATGTGAAATAGAGCCGTGATATATCTCCTCATGTAGTAAAGTCTTGTCTGAATCATAAAGCTGATATTTATAAAGATTCAGTGTCTCGCCCTCTTCTTCGATGTTTTTATACTCGACATTAAAAGAAAAAGCAGGGAAGGGAATTGTCTTTTCAGCGCGTGCTTCCACATCAACAAACTTTAACACCGGTTTTTCATGGCAATAAAAAAGAACGGCATCGCTAAAATCGCTTTTCTTGCCGCTCTGATTTGTTACTGCAATTTTAAGATAGTAGGGGAGTAGTCTGTTATGTACAAGGTTCGCTGGCAGCATAAACATACGCACAGAAGATGAACCACTGGTTTTCACTGTCTGGTCAACAATAATATTGCCGGAGGCGTTGTCATAGATAATATACTCCACTTCATTGATCGTGTCATCGTAACATGTGTACCGCACGATATTTTCCCGTGTAGCGTCTATCACAGAAAATTTTGAAATTATCGGTTTCGCCAATTTAACACCTCCTTATTTTACGCCATATATCTCACATGGAATAATCAAATCGTTATTTGTTGTAATGGCCGTCTCACCAGAGCTTTGTGCGTCAAAGAATGTAATTTCAGTGCAATATTTATTATTCTTTTCATATGCTTTTACATAGAACGGACGGAAAGCGCTTTTTATATTTGTGTCAGAATTGTATGATACACTTGGAGTAGAATTGTCGCCAGCGCTCAAATCATAAATCATACACAGCTTCGGCGTATTCATAGTGACGCAGTGATATTCTGCACCACTCCATTCACCTGCGACTGGTTTCGACACAATAACAGAAACTTTGCTCAAATATTCGAGCACCCGTTTTGTTGCGGCACTCTCTGGATCAATCTCAACAACTTCTCTCTCTTTGTAGCCACGGAAGATAAAAATATACTCTGAATAATCGCTGTCTGCTTCAAAAGTTAACTTATTTTCTTCGCCAACAGCAGAGTATGCATCTTTTGAATCGTTCTTCCATAGTAGCTGGAAAATCTGTCCAGCCTTCAACTTGTCCACAGTAATAGTATCAGTGGTGATTTTATCCCCAGAAACTTGCGTAAGGCTGTTGTTTACAGAGGTGGAATCAAGCGCTACTTTACCATTTTTGTCAACAGATATAGCACCAGTCAAGTTAAGCTTTGTCGCTTTGATTTTTATAGTATTTGTACTCTGGTTTATCAAAGTAGCAATGTTTTTTCCGGTATAATCCGTCTTAGCCACCTTTGAATCAATGCTTTCAGTTGCTGTTTTAATGTGCTCTTCGAGTTTTTTATTTGCGTTCAGTTCTGCAGCATCCGCATACTTTTGAGCTTCAGTTTTTGTGGCACACAGTACAATGGCATTCTCGTTTTTTGAAATTCTAGATTCTGTCAGCGAAATTCTTGTATTTAGCCCGCTCATGTCCTCGTTGTATTTTTTAGTGGTTACGCGGGCTTCAATCTGCTGCTTTGTACTCTCCAAATCAGAATTATATTCCGTTTTAAAGCTTACAAGGTCACCATCTATTTTGCCAGCGGCATCCAGTGCCTCGTTTGCTTTTGTATCATCCGTGTATTTTAGCGCCACAGCCCAGTCAGTCCGACTAAAGCTTTCAGTTGTAGGACGCGCTGTCTGACATACAAGAACTTTATTATCACCAGAACTACTTGCCCAGATATCACCACGGCTATATGGGGTTGAAGGCGTTGTGAAAAAAACACGTCTTGATCCATTTGCTGTATCGGTTTCAAGGCTTGCAGCTCTCAAAACCTTCAATAAATTCTTATCACTAAGAGTCTCCCATATAAAAGTGTCCGTCCACCTATACGCGTCATCAGCCTTCATGTCATAATAAAGGTCGCCAATGTGCACTCTCTTTGCATCCTCCGTTACCCAATTTACTGTCGGAGCCGTATCAGTAGATGGTACACCACTGTAGAACCATAAGCTGAGTTGTCCGTCTGCCTGATCTTTTAGCGTTAAAAATTCACTGACATCCGTGTATTTGACAATAGTGTCAGCAAAATCTGTATCAATAATGGACAGCTGACTGCCAACCACGTTGACTTTGCTGTCCACTGTTTTCATTGTACCAATATTATCGGGGGAACATACCAGTCGCTTCATATCACTCTGCAATGCAGTCACAACCACACTCTGTCCAACCGTGTAAATCTGGTCAGAGGTAATGTTATACTGGCTTCCAAACACGGATATTGTGTATGTATTCCCACTCACCGCAGTTACCACGCCAGTCTGCGATTTGTCAAATTTTGCGTCATTGAGTTTCTTTTCAATCGTGTCTACGATGACTTTGCTCAACACGTCGATTGCATCTTGACTATTTTGTGACATCTCGTCCCTCCTTTATAAATGTATACTCGATCTCAACCTACCCAACCCACCCTGAGCCAAGTATACTTCGTATTTATTTTTGCTTATTGTACTGTTTAACGTCTATTCAGTTCCTGTACAACCTTGTTCGGCAGACGATTTACCAACTCACGAGCCAGTGCATCGCTATCACCAACGGGATTGTTCACATTCACATCACCAATAGACAGGGAAATACCACCAGCGTCGCGGCTTTGCACCATAGAAGCAGAACTATGTTTTGCCAATTGATCGCTGAACCACTTGTCTGGATTGCCGCCCATCTCAAACAGGCGAGAGGTAATATCAGCAGGAACAACACCATCGCCAGTCTCAAGATATGTATAACGTCCAGAAGCTGGCTTACGAACAATAAGTTCTGAACCTCTTTCGTCAACGTTTGCAAAATGATTCGTTTTAGAAGATTTAAGACCATTCGCGTGACCACCCAAAAAGAAACCAGCAAAACCTCCCAAAAGAGTACCAATCAATGCTCCTACAGGTCCACCTATTGCCATACCCGCAGCTGCGCCCAGACCAGCACCAGTAAGAGTTGTAGCAGCCGTTTTGACTGTTTTATCTTCATTGGCGGTTGCGTCATTCTTTTTGTCTGTTTCGTCAGTTGCTTTATTCTCTTCTTTAGATACGATCTGTGTAGCGTTAATTGTGAGATTTGTTGCGCTCTTTTGTGTGTTTTCGGCAGTTTCAGAACTACTATTCGCAGTGTCTTTTGTATTCTCGGCAGTTTCTTTACTCTTGCCGAAAATATCCTTACACAGATTTACGATTCCACCAATAGGACTTATGTCCCAGAAGAACGAAGCAACGGACTTTATTGCCTTCTTACCAAAGCCATCTTCTTTATTGGACCAGATTTTCTTCTGATTCTTCATGGCCTTTGTGCCGCCATAAATACCAAGCCCGGCAGCGGCAGCAAGACCGCCAACAACAGGAATCGCGGAAGCGCCAGCAGTACCTATAGCGCTAACAGCGCCTTTGATAAGTCCGCCAGCACCAGTGACTAGTTTTCCTGCGCCTTTAATAAGGGTGGAGCCAATCTTGCTCTTACTAACAGCATTACCAATAGCTTTAAAGCCATTCACAACCGTAGAAACAATGCCGCCACCTTCGCCGGAACCGCTAAATAGGCTCTGAGCGCCAGCTTTAATTTTTTTCCAGATGCCACTAAATGTTTCAACAAGTCCGTTTCCTGAAGTCTGAACTTTACTCCTTAAGACGTTGAAGAAATTCTCGACTACATTAGCGGACTCACCAGTCGCTTCTTCGCCACCCTTATTGAAGAATCCTTTTATCGTATTCCACAGACCTTTTGTACCGAGATCTTTGTACTCACCAGTTTTTGCCCAAGAATACAGGTTATTCACCTTCGTGAGCGTGTTAATAAGCGATTCAAGGTTTGTAATCAAATTCTGGATGCTAGTGATCGCGCTACCGGTGTTCAGACTTGCAATGATCTTATTGTGATAGCCGTCTAGTGAGCCCTCCATCTGAGATAGAGTCATCTTCTGAATCTGCGCAGTGTACTCAAGTTCCTTTTGGTAATCCTTCCAGCTCTTGCCGATATCATCCATGACCTCAGACAACTTGTCCTTGAACTCATTGTACTTCTTGATCTGGTCGTCAATAGCCTTTTCAGCATCCTTTTTATTCCACTCGCGCTGCTTATCCGCAAGGTCTTCGCGTGCAGTACGCACATCTTCGGCGTTTGCCTGCCACTCGTAACCATTCTCAGTGTACACACGGGTCGTGCGCTGTTGCTGGGCGCGGGCGAGAGCGTCCTGTGCCTTGGAAAGTTCAATTGCACGTTCGGTAGCTTCGTTGTTTTCTTCTAGAGCTTCCTTCTGCTTGTTCAGAGCCTTAATCCGCTTGTCGATGACTTTATTCATAACATCGCCCCAAATCTTGAGGTCATTGTTAGATTTGTCATTTAAAGTGGAGAGAAGGGAAAGGAAAGAGGACAGAACAGCTTTTGCATCGGATAGAGCGGACTTAAATTCCTCGATTACCTTTTCGACGCCATCCCAATGCTTTTTCAGTTTTGTTGTAACCTGTTCGTCGGTCTCTTGAACTTCGAGAAGAGCCTTTTCCAAAGCGTCATCAAGTTCCTTTTGAACCTCGGCTTTTTGCTTGAGAGCTTCGTCTTCTGATAGATTCTTGTTAGAATCAATGGCAGACATTTTCTTTGTATATTGTGCTAAGACTTTCTGATACGTTGCAGTCTTCTTTGCAAGCTTCACATATTCTTCATGGGTTGGTTCACGCACATCATCAATCATTGCCTGAACTTGAATACCAATCGGACTACCTTCAAACTCTTTTGCAAACGCACTCAGTTTATCAACGTAACTTTGGCGAAGTGCCTTTACGTCGATTTTAGCGTTTCCGTCCTCATCATAAGTAAGTAGATTAGAGAATTCTTCAGGAAGTTCCTGCAGCTTCTGCATAGTATCCTGTGTCAGCTGGCCGGTAGTATTCCACTCGTCCATCGCATCTTTTAGCGTGCTCCAATTAGTTTGGTATTTGTCCAACTCGGTATTTACACGCTCAAGGTCAGTTCCAAGACCAACAAGATAATCACTAACAGAAATTTTGCCGCTTTCAATATTTGCCTTATCAGAACTTAACGAGTTTGCAAGCGCAGTAGCCGCTGCCCCACCGGTTTCGTTTGCGGCTTTTATGCGCTTATCCAATTCATCAAGAGTTGCTTTCTTAAATGCCTCGGTGTTAAGATTGATGTTTCCGTTTTTGTCAACGAGATTATCCATCAAATCCTTGTTATCACCAAAGAACTTGCTCAGTTGCAAGATAGACTCTATCTTACTTTCTGTTGCGTCAAGGTCACCAACGCCGAATTGACTATTCTTTATTTTTTGCTGAATATTATACAATCCAGAAAATGCGGATTTTATAGCGTCCGTCTTTTCCTTGGCTTCATCCATCGCGGTGCCGTAGCCTTTGATAACGTCAGTCAGTTGCTCGAAGGAAATAGTAGAGGAATGGACGTTACTATCCAAATAGGATAGAATGCGCTTTAACTCATCGGCAGATTTTGATGCCTTGCCACTAGCTTCCTCTTGCTTTAACTGAGTCTCAACAAGCTTACGGAACTCGTTTGCATTGATTTCAAGCTTGTCGCCATTCTTAACTAAACAAGAGGTAAACTTGTCCTCAAGCTTCATCATGGACTTCATGGTATCCGCACTGATATAGCCATACTGGTTATATTCCTTCATGGCTTTAGTCAACGTATCAAATGCGGAAGCCACGTCTGTTACAGATTTGGATGCTGACTTACTCTTACTCTTATTATTCTTATTAAAGCCGTTTAAGTGTGTCTTGATTTTACTCGAACCACTGAGAATTGTATCAATTGTAGAATCAATAACAGAAAGCTGGGTGTTCAGACCATTCAGAATGGTTTGGACTCTATCAGGATTCACAGGTTGTTTTTCTGTAACGGCATTCAGCAAATCTTGTGCGGTTGCAAGGCCAACAGTTCCTTTGATTGCGTCTCCTAAACCAGGAGAAAGCTCATTTAGCTTATTGACCTCATCGTCCATTGCTTCGGTTGCACCATCAGTCGATTCCTTTACAGAATCCTGCGTGATAGCTTGAATCTGAGCAATAGCATTCTGGACAGCAGTAACCTTTGCATCGGCATACTTTGATGCAACCATTTGAGCAAAAGCGTCGTTGTTTAGAACCAGCTTACCATTGACAAGTTCCATGCAGTTCAGATACTCATAGTCCATCGAAAGGAGAGACTGCAGAGCATCCGCACTCATATAACCGTATTTGTTATATTCATCTACGGCAGTAGAGCATGACTTGTATGCTTTCTGGATGTTGTCAATCTGCTGAGACAAGGTTTCCATGTCTTTAGCAGCTGCAAGTACATTATTTGCTGCATTTTCGGCTCCACCAAATAACCCGTTTTCCTCGGATGCTTGAGCAACACCTTCTATAGTAGTATGATACTTATCAGCTGCTTGAGTAAGTACATCAAGAGCGGTTGCTTGTTCGTCCGTCAGCTCAATTCCATCAGTGGTCAAGCCAAGAACATCTGATATCGAAAGTTTTTCCGAATCCTTTCCTAATGATTTCGCAATATCGCCAAAAGCATCTTCAAGCTGGCTTGATAATCTGTTACTGTTTTCTCCACTCTTGTTTCCAAGGTCGTCATAAAGCTGATTATAAACTGCTTCGATATTGTCTTTGCCTTGTTGTGCAGTTGCCTGTGCGTCATGCATTGACTTGCCAATATAACGGCTTAGATTTCCATCCTCATCAATGGGGGTTAAGTCAGCATCCGAACCATAGATTTTTTTTAAATCTTTTTTGATATCTTCATTACTGTCGCCAGAAATTGCAAGAATATCAGCCGCACTATACGTACCACCGCTTTTGTCTTTGCCACCATTGACACCAGCAATCATACCCTTAACATGAGTTATAATGCCATTGATATCCTCATCTAAGCCTGTAGCATCAAGTTTCATCAACTTGTCAATGTCAACAGTTCCATCATTGTTGGTGGCTTTTTCTATAATAGTACTAAAATAGGTTCTTAGCTGATCTTGTGTAAGAGGGACAAGGCCATCGTCCGTCTGGAGCATTGGCGTAAACGCAAAAATCTTCTCGCTATCTGCATCGTCAAAATACTCACTAAGGAATTGCCAGCTTCCAAGAACGGTAGAATAACCGCCTTTCCCAACAGTTCCCGGCTCCATATCATTCTGTTCAGCTACAAAATCTTTGTACTGTTTAAGAGTATCATCCGTCCAGTCAATTTTGTCACGATGGAAGTTGTCGATGTTGCCATACTTGCCGTAGCCTTGAGAATTCCACTCCTCCTCAGTTTTTTGAGCTTCCTTTACAGCATCCTGATACTCTTTTGTTGCTTTGATTTTTGCATCGATCTCGGCGGTTGGCTGAGTAGACTTTTCTTGTGAAGCACTTTCTTTTTCTTTAGCAGTGGCAATGTCTTGTGATAATGTATATTGCCCGATTTTTACTGTATTGTCTTCAAGAGCTTTTGATACTTCGTTATAGGCGTCAGCTTGACTTTGAAGTGCAGACTTGTCTCCAAGCATTGTTTGATATAGACCAAGCTGTGCTCGCTCTGCGTCATCGTAATTTTCCGTTACATAAGACAGGATTTTCCCAAGTTTCTCATATGCAGCCGCAGCCCCTTCTGCAGTTGATGTATCCAATCCAAGATTTAGGACACCAGTATTTTCGTCAAAGGAACCGCCAAATTTATCAACAAGCTCTTTTGCAAAGGCTGTATTTTCTGCATCAGATACAATATACTGTCCTGTGCCAATCTGCTTTTCAGCTTCACTTTGGAACAAAGCTCCTTGAGCGTCTTTCTGTTGCTTCAAGGAATCATTAGCTGCTTTTAATTGCTCTAACGTAATATCCTTCAAAATTTGAAGCTGCTCTTTGTATTTGCCATTTTCAAGGTCAAGATTTCCAAGCTTGTTTTGAATTGCTTCATCTTGATCTTTTAGCAAATCAAGAATCTGGTCCTGAACATCTTTTGCTTGTTCAAGGTCATCCGTGTTCCACTCGGATTTATCACCAAGTTCTTCATAAGTGCTTACGAGTTCTTTTAGGGAAGATGTTACCTGATTTGCAGCATCAACATTTTCTCTGGCTGTATTTGCCGCCGTTTCGAGTTTTGTACGAGCCTCGTTAATTTTTGAAATAACGAAAGCTATTCCAGCAGAAGCAACAAGACTAAGAGCCACATTAAGCAACAGCGCCGCCGCACGAGCTTTTGCCATACTGATTGCTAAATCTTCAGTCGTATCAGCATTTGCTCTTGCAACCGCTTTACTTTGAATCAGATTCCTGATATACTCAATTAAACTAACATTATTCTTCTTTCGCTCTGCATTGGCGCGAATCATTGCTTCGGTTACATTATTGATTCCGTCAAATACCTTACCAAGAACGCCAGTTAATTCTACATCGCCATTCTTATTAGCTGTAAAGCTAGTAAGGAAAGATAATATCGATTATGAGGAGAGATGATATTTTATGGCAAAGACAATTATGTACTGCCCGTCTTGTGACAAATATGAGAATTTTTGGAGTCAATATTGTCCATTGTGTAGTAGAAGGACAATCGTAGCAAGCGAATGGGACAAAATGAATGATTACGAAAGAGATCATTGGAAAAGTGCTTATGGTGAACCAAGACGTGTGGTAACAAATCCGTTTGATGGTGATCGCCAACTCGAAAAAGACTTTAACGATTTTGACGCTAAGGTGAGAGCCGAGAGAGAAGAGGCGCTAAAACCGAAAACTCAAGAAGCCGCAAAGCCTATTTACACACCAAGATGTCCCACGTGCGGTAGTCCCAACATTCACAAAGTATCGACTACGGCTAAATTAGTCGATGCTGCTGTTTGGGGACTGCTGGCGCGCAAGCCTAGAGTTCAGTTCCACTGTGATGATTGTGGATATGAGTGGTAAGTCACAACTGACTAAAATGGCATAAATAAAGCGCCCGGAAGTGAGTAATCATCCGGGCGTTTTACTTTATTACTTTCTCTTTTTACCTTTATGCGGCATACTACCCTTTCGAGCAAGAACATTTTGTGCCGCGAGTTGCTGTACATAATCGGTCTTCTTTTGAGAAGGCGTTCTAAATGTAAAGGTAGTCTTTCCATTATAATTGCTGACAGAAAAATCTCCCTTTGATATTACGTCCATTCCAACAAGAAGATCGAGTTTCTGGTCTCCAATCTCGGAATCAATAACATACCAGTCATTCATCTCAAGATCGTTTGGAAGAGTAATATTAACCATATAGGTGTTTACAATTTTTGGACCAGATGGAGTTTTGATTTTCTGTTTTCCAAGAGATACTAAATCTAATTTATCAACAACATCTTTTGAAATCGCACTACAAGTTGCACCAGTATCCCATAATGTGATACAATCAATAGTTTTCCCATTGTATGAAATCTTAGATACGGTACGAAGCTTTGTTAGAATGCAATCGCTACCTTGGGTGAACGCTCTCTGATGGGCATCGCTCATTAACTTCCAACATCCTTTACATAAAATTCATTGATGCTATGCTGTCAATATGCATATGCCCATCAGCGTAACATTTCTGAACAATAAAAGACCCGACAGGCTCATGTTTTAACGTCTCTTTAACTCCAGCTGCAAAAGAAGGATAAACTCCAAGAATTGATTCGTTCTTTATCGCAACAAAAGCATTTCCGTATTTTTCACATAGAGAGGCATAATTGTCGGTAAACCATTTGTAATCAGAAGTTTGGCTTGCTGCATTTGTCATAACTATCACCTCTTTATATTATGCTACCACAATGGGATTTTATTGTCAACTATTAAAACACCCGGCCTCCCAGCAGTAAGGAAGTCGGGCTTGTTCATTATGATGGCTGAGCCGTTGTTATTTCAGCAGTTCAGCGATTTCTTCGGCAGTCACACCATTTGCCAGTGCATTGGCAACAATATCTTCTGCCTTTTTACGATTCAGCTCTGCCGCAATCTTTTCGTCAGCATCAGCCTTTTTCTTTTCGAGCTTTACAATCTCTTTGTTGAGTTTTTTCAACTCTGCTTCTTTTGCTTTACGCTGAGCGTTCAGTGTAGCGATATTATCACCAATAGTTGCAATCTCCTGAGCAATAGATTCTGCGGCAGTATTCTTTTCAGCGATCTGTGCTGCGTAATCGATACCATCGAGAACCTTTGTTTTATTCTTGCTTCCTTTAGGACGTGCCATAATAAAATACCTCCGTATATTTTAGATACGCGATTGTACTTATATTATAGCCAGAATATCGTATGTAGTCAACGAATATTTTGTTTTCTCCTACTTATATCGCGCCAGAGAATAGCGCGTCTCCTCGTTTCCACCTACTTCTTTAAGTCGTCTGGTTACGTCTGAGGTGGACTTCTGAACTTTCGTCCAGAACTGACTATCCTTCCAGTGGTTGCTCACTGACCCTTTTTAGTCGATGAACCTTCCACCCTCCTACATTATATAATATGGGAGTGAATCGGCTGCTGACCGCCCATTTTAAACGCTACTTAGCACTCAACTATTACCATATTTTGACAATACGATAAAACCGAGCTTTTATCTCAGCATATAGCATCCATATCCTTGTTTCTATCTTTCAATTCCTACATTATATAAATATAACAATAGGCGATATGGCTCTTAGGGTTTCCCAGCACTCTAGGGGCTATTTTATTTTTACATGGTGCCGCATCCTATATTTTATACGCAACAAATATAAGAGGGCATATTAACTTTACCCGCACCATTTTTGAGTTTTCCGCTCATCTGCATTACAGACAACACACCAGAGATGGCAGCTGTCAAAGTGGGTAATGCACCAGCAAATTTTACAGCGTTATCTGCACCGTCAACAAAAACCGTTGCAAGATCTACGAAAAACTTCGGAATATCTGACTTCATCAAGTCCGTACTGAACTTCTGGAATGCAGAATCAAGCTGATTAAGCTTCGCCTGCAATGAATCCATGTACGTCTGGTTCTCACGCATTGCGCTTCCGCTAGAATTAAGAGCCTGTTTCATAGCATCTTCTGCAACGCTAAAATTATTCAGCAGGGCAGATGTACTCTGACCTCCACGCTTACCGGCGATCAATTCTGTAATATTTGCCTGAGTGGTATCAGAAAGGTCTTTCCAAACCTCAGAAAGCTCCTTCATAATCTGATAGGTTGATTTGAAGGTATTATCATCCTTCATGATATCAACCCCAGCAAGTTGCTTCAACTCAGAGCGAAGCTCAGATACGGAACTCGCCATTCCATCCGTAGCAATACCGGCATTTTCTGCATCAGTCTTTGAAGCACGAAGGTACATACTCAAAGTTTTTAGGTAAGTGCCACTCGCTTCACTGTCCTGAAGTACACCATTCACAGCAGCCGCCAAACTAAGCGTCTCCTGATATGTATTTCCGGCAGCAGACATCGCAGCGGAACTTTTCTGCATGATAATTCCAAGGTCGTTCATACTGACTGGTTCGGTATTAGCGATTTGGTTCATGCAGTCCAGAAGACGCTCTGCATCATCAGCAACCAGACCAAAACCTTGCATTGCAGAAATCAGGTAAGAGGAAGCAGTCGTTGCGTTATCGATCTGGTCTCCAACATTCGCCATAAGTGCAGACACACGAGCAAGCTCTTCTGAATCTTTATCAGTGTATCCGAGGCGTTTCCAATCGGCTGTGCTACTCACAAGATCAGAGATATTCGCGCCAAGCTCACGAGCGTTTGTTGCAGTTCTATCGAGATATTCATTCATCTCGTCGCCAGTCATTTTACTGACTTTTTTAAGCTCTGTTACAGCTGTGTCCAGTTCCAGAACATTATCATAAACCTCTCGCAGACCTTGTTTGATCATCGCAACGCCAGCCATAGCAATGGCGGTCTGGAAATGTTCCTTGAACAGACGAGACAGTTTTTGACCAAGCGTTTCAGCAGAAATACCGGCCTGCTCCATACGAATCTGAAGATTTGATAACAAGTTACTTAATGTAGAGTATGTAGAAGTGCCATCCACTGCTGCCTGTCGAATGCTATTTAACTCTTCAGCTAAGTCTTTTCTTTTATCCAATCCAGATAAAGAAGCTGCGTATTTATCAATTTGCAGAACAAGATTATTTAAATTCTTACGCTCACGCTCATAAGCACCAGACTCCTGGAAACGCTTCTTAAAATCTGTAACTTTTTGTCCAACAGTGTCAATTTCTGCTTCAAGTTCTTGAAGAAGCCGCTTATACTCAGAAACATCTGTAGTTCCGCTCAAGGTATTCAGTTTTTCACGAAGGCCCTTCAGAATACCATCTTGTTGATCTCCATCCTTCTGCCACTTTTCACCGTAAACATACTTCTTTAACTCGGTATTAAGAGTGTTACCAGCGCCACGAGATTGATTTTCAATACTTTGAATAGAGTCGGCAAGGTCATCAAGCTTTTTCTTTCGCTTGTCAGCTTCTTTTTCCAAATCCTCTTCTGATTTTAGAGCTTGATCAATTTCAATCTTTATTTTTTTCCACTCTTCAACAATACCTTCGAGGATTTGCTTGTAGTCTGCTGATTGTGAATTGTACCGCTTTAGATAATTGAATTGACTCTCAAGACTTCCATCAAGAGAGGCTGATTTACTATCGCCTGTAAGAACATTATCAAATTTATGATTTCCTGCTTGCTGTAGTTCTAACTGCTTTTTACGAATCTCAGTCAGGGTTTTTGTTGCAGTAGATTCAAGATTTTTGTATCCATCTGTGTAAACAGACATAGACGCCTTTGCACTAATAAAAGCGTCATCCAAATCTTTTACGCCTTGTTTATATGTCTCAGAACTATGGTCAGAATCTAACTTCTTAGATGCGCTAATGATACCGTCAATGGAATCTCTCAGTTCCTGTGAAGCGGTTTCACTGTCCTTAATAGACTCCTTCCATTTCAGAGCTTGTTCCGTCATGCTCTTGACACGATTCTCAGTCTTCTTTTGAGCATCATCAAAAGCATCCATCTGACGAGTGGCGTCAGTCCAAGCGGTG
>OHBW01000457.1_pt1 | contig 19527 bp, 19 predicted proteins | sample 1577411 | NCBI WGS metagenome assembly OHBW01 (sample SAMEA3879534, study PRJEB24766) | human gut metagenome | biome: human-associated habitat; feature: feces | place: USA | collected 1985/1987 | reverse complement strand
CTGTTCACCTTCCCCGCCGACAAGCCCGACCGCTGCATCGACTACATAGCGGTTGACAACCGTCACCAAAAATCCATTAAAACAAAAGCCTTTAAAGTCATTGACGAACGCATGGCCTCCGACCACCGCCCCATCGTCGCCGACATCAAACTGAAATAAGAAAGACAACAATCGACTTACGCCATCACCTCCTTCCTCTCAAAAGGCAGGAGGTTTTGCTTTTACGACTAATTTACCAGTAAAAACCACCATTTCAACTTCTTTTCACCGTTCTCATCATTCAATAATTTTCTATCTTTGCAATCTGTCGGAAGTTGTCCGGCACAAATTCAAACACAAGAAAATGACAAAAAAAGTTTTGGTAACCGGCGCCGGAGGATTTATCGGCGGTTTCATCGTAGAAGAAGCCCTTAAAAGAGGTTATGACGTATGGGCGGCCGTACGCGCCACTACTGCACGCAAATATTTGACTGACAGCAGAATTCATTTCATCGAACTGGATTTTACCGATGCCGAGAAATTGACGGCGGCACTGCGTACGGCAGTGGAAGAACAGGGCAAATGGGACTACATTGTCCACAATCTGGGCGCCACGAAATGCGCCAACTTTGCGGACTTCAACACCATCAACCACGAATATCTGAAACGCTTCATCGAAGCACTGCGCACGATTGATGCCATTCCGGAAGGATTTCTGATGATGAGCACAATGGGCGTGATGGGTGTAGGCGACGAAAAGAACTACACGCCGTTCACCGAACGGATGATACCTATGCCCAACACGAAATACGGGCTCTCCAAACTCAAGTCGGAAACCTATCTGCAAATGCAAAGCGACATTCCCTACATCGCTTTCCGCCCGACCGGTGTCTATGGCCCGCGCGAAGGCGACTACTACCTCATGATAAAAGCCATTGCCAAAGGTTTTGACTTCAGCGTAGGCTTCCGCCGCCAGACACTTACTTTTATCTATGTCAAAGACCTGGTGGCCGCCGTGTTCGACGCACTTGAATCGGGTGTACGCCGCAAATCCTACCTGATTGCCGACAACGGCATTTACTCGCAAAAGGAATTCCGCAACATCGTGAAATCACTGTTGGGAAAGAAGTTCGTACTGCCCGTGATCGTCCCGATATGGATGCTGAAAATTGCCTGCGTCGTTGCCGAAAAGATAGCGGTGGCACAAATGAAGGTCAGCACGCTGAACCGCGACAAATTCAAGATTCTGAAGCAGCGTAACTGGACCTGCGACACGTCGCTGGCAAAGAAGGATTTCGGCTTCCATCCAAAATACAGTCTGGAAGAAGGCCTGAAGGAAACCATCGACTGGTATAAAGCCAACGGCTGGCTTTGACAAAGGACACCACAGAAGAATTAAAAATGAGAAACATCCCCACGGTTTCTCATTTTTTGTTGCGGCAAGTCGGCAAGAAATCCGTACTTTTGCAGAATAAAATTCAGATTCCTATGACGCAAAGAAAAAAAATATGTATCTACTGCGCTTCAAGCCGCGACATTGGCCAAATCTATTTTGATGCCGCCGAACGCTTGGGCGTGCTTCTTGCCGAAAAGGGAATCGACTGCATCTGCGGTGCCGGACGCGAAGGACTGATGGGACGGCTGACCGACAGCGCCCTTTCGGCCGGAGGGAAAGTAATCGGCGTTATTCCGCAGTTCATGGTGGATCGGGGCTGGAGTCATCCGCATTTGTCGGAAACTGTCATAACACCCGACATCCACATCCGCAAACAGACAATGGCACGCCTTTCCGATGCCGTCATCGCTCTGCCCGGCGGTTGCGGTACTCTCGAGGAACTGCTCGAAATCATCACATGGAAACAGCTCGGACTCTATTCCAAACCGATTATCATACTCAATGTGGACGGCTATTTCAACCATCTGATAGCGATGCTCAACCATGCCGTTGACCAACACTTCATGAAACAGTCGCACCGCAATCTCTGGCACATAGCCAACACAGCCGAAGAGGCACTCAACCTATTGGAACAACTTCCGGCCGACGAACAGGAAGCAGAATCAAAATATGCAAAATAAGCCGATGCCACAAAAACAACTGAACATAACGGCAAATCCTGCCCCACACGACAGCATCCCTGCCGACAGCACGGGAACGGCTTACTATGCGCCGGCTTTTCCCAACGGTCTGACCGACACGCTGGTTCTTGACGGACATACGGAAAAACAGTTGTCCGACTATCCGGTTGCAACAAGCGTTGTCGGAAAAGAGCCTGAATACTACCAGCTGACGCCAGTCAAGACATCGGGCACGCTTGTCCTGCTGATGTTGTCGTTTCTACTGGTAGCTTTCAGCTACAAAAAAGGGTGGAAATATTTCAACACCATGCTCACCAACGTATGGTCGGTCAAACGGACCGAGAACCACCTCGACGACCACACTATCAGCGAAACGCTCGTCATGGTGGCTCTCATCCTGCTCACCATTATCGTTGAAGGAATCATCCTATTCTATGGCATCGAACACTTTTTTCCGGGCAGTCTCAGCAGAAATGTCTCGCAAGGAGTGGCGCTGACCGTGGCGGGTGCCGGTATCTACTATATTCTCCAACTGCTCATTTTACGCTACCTTGGCTACACTTTTTCCAATGCCAAGAGTACCTCTTTATGGATACAAGGGTTCAACGCCTCACAATCGCTGATGGGACTGTTGCTCACACCGGTAGCCATCATAATGCTTTTCATCCCCGAGTTTAATAGTTTAATGCTTTTGCTTTCAATTTGTTTATATGCTATAGCAAGATTGGCATTTTTGATGAAAAGTTTTAGGATTTTTTTCAACAAAATGTTTCACCTCCTCTATTTTATTTTGTACCTTTGCGGCGTAGAAATATCACTATTGTTAATTTTCTGTAAAATTACAATTATTATATCTAACTTATTAGAAATCAGCTAAAAGTGAAGATCAACAAGATATTAGTTTCTCAGCCAAAACCTACCTCTGACAAGTCGCCATATTTCGACATTGCCGAAAAATATGGGGTTGAGATTGTTTTTCGCCCCTTTATCAAGGTTGAAGGTTTATCGTCAAAAGAGTTCCGCCAGCTGAAAGTTTCACTTCCGGAACACACGGCAGTCATCTTTACGGCAAAGGCTGCCATTGACCATTTTTTCAGAATAGCCGAAGAAACAAGGTTCAACGTGCCGGAAACGATGAAGTACTTCTGTACGACAGAATCCATCGCACTGTACCTGCAAAAATATATCGTCTACAGAAAGCGCAAAATATTTTTCGGAAAATCGGGTAAGCTGGACGATTTGATTCCACAGATGCAGAAACACCTGACGGACAAGTATCTCTATGTGGTTTCAGAAGCCAACAAGATTGAAGACGCTACGGTTCTGGAGAAAAACAAAATCAATTTCTCACGCGCCGTCATGTACCGCACTGTCAGCAACGACTTCCAGGAAGGAGAACCGTTCGACTACGACATGCTCCTTTTCTTCAGTCCTTCGGGTATCAAGTCATTGCAGAAGAACTTCCCCAACTTTGAGCAGGGCGACATTAAAATCGGCTGTTTTGGTGCATCGACCGCCAAAGCAATCACGGATGCCGGTTTCCGCCTTGACCTGGAAGCTCCAACGGCCAACGCTCCTTCAATGACCGCCGCCCTTGATGCTTACTTGAAAGCACAGACCAAGAAAAAATAGAATTGCTACTTTCTGCCGACAGGCAGAACAAAACATAAACCTCACCTTGTTTCTCCGTTCTATCCAAACGGCAAGGTGAGTTTCTTGTTAATTAAAAAGAACGAAAAGATATGTCGGAATTCAGTTTACGTAAAGCAGAAAAACTATGCAGTCGGACAGCCGTTGACCAGCTGTTCGCCGCCGGCTCTTCAGCTGTAGCCTATCCGCTCCGGATGGTCTACCATATTTCCGACCGTTCCTACGGTGCACCTGCCCAATTCATGATCACCATACCCAAAAAGAAAATCCGCAAGGCTGTCGGACGTGTACTTTTGCGGCGAAGAATACGAGAGGCCTACCGGCTTAACAGACAATGTTTCCTGCCCGCCCTGCTGGAAAGCGGAAAGAAAATCGACATTGCCTTCATCTACATGCACAAGGAAGCTGACGACTATGCCCGCATTGAACAGAAGATGATAAAACTGCTGGACATGCTGGCTACGGCCGCCTGCGGCAAAGAAGACGAACAAGGCACAAGTTCCCTATGAAAAAACTGCTAACCACACTGCTCATCATCCCCATCAAGTTTTACAGGATGTGCATTTCGCCCATGTTTCCGCCGGCATGCAGGTTTACGCCTACCTGCAGCGAATATGCCATTGAAGCCTTGCGCAAACACGGACCTGTAAAAGGACTGTGGCTGGCCATAAAACGCATTCTGCGGTGCAATCCGTGGGGAGGAAGCGGCTATGACCCCGTACCATGATTATCGACATCCACACTCACAGGACAGACAGTAGGGAAGCGCTCATCAGCGTCAGTCCCGACAATTTTCAGCCTTTGGACGGACTTTTCTATTCCGTCGGGATACATCCGTGGGATTCCGACAAAGAAAACATCACACAGCTTTTTGACTTGCTGGAAAAAGCATTGCCGCATCCGCAGGTGCTCGCCATAGGTGAAACCGGTCTGGACAGGCTGAAAGGTGCTGAAATGAAGATACAGGAAGAAATATTTGTGCGACACTGCCAACTGTCGGAATCATTCAGGAAACCGATGGTGCTCCACGCCGTCAGGACGTTTGACCGCCTGCTTTATTACAAAAAACAGCTTCGCCCTTCAATGCCTTGGCTCGTCCACGGTTTCCGAGGAAACGCCGCTACGGCATCGGCGCTGCTGTCGAAAGGCATTGGCCTTTCATTCGGAGAAAAATGGAACAAGCAGGCACTGCTCAGCGTTCCCGACTCACAACTGCTGATAGAAACCGACGAAGCACATACGGATATCAACAAAATCATAGAAAACATTGCCGCCGCACGCAACACCACTCCCGAAAGCATAAAAAAAACGGCAAGCACGAATGCCTGCCGTATACTGTTTGGACTCGAACGGTAACTATCGCCGTGCAAACGTATTGAAATGTCCGAAATTACTGTTTTCCGACAGTTCGAGATTATTGCCGTTGAAACGATAATAGTAGGACATGAAAGTACCGTCGTAATAATTGATTTCCACATAATCGCCCGAAAAGGAGGACCATTCAAAAGAATCGCTCCGCATTACATTGCCGTCCATATATTCACGCGAACCGCTGCCCGTAGAATAGAATGTGAAATATTCCACATTTTCCTGAGCCACCGGCGAACCGTTCGACTTAATCATTTCCCAACGTCCGACCAGCGGAGAATCGGCAGCATCCTCGGCACAGGACACCAACAGCAGGCTCATCACGAAAACAGACATGAGTGTCGCCCACAAATTTCGTTTTGTCATAATCTTTAGTTTTTATTTTTAACTGGTTAATAAGCTACTCTATAGACATTATAGTTTCTGAAATCACGGTATTCCGAAAAATACAGGTAATTTCCCCGGCGTTCATAATAGCAGGACACCCAACCAAGATAGGAATTGGCATATTCAATATACAGTTCACGCCCATAGCCGGTGCTCCACGTGAAAGGTTCCGTAACAAGATTTCCACGATTATCGTAATAGCAATAATAGCCGTCGCCGTTGTCGTAAAAGTTATAATAGTCCACATCATAGCGGCCAACGGGATATCCGTCGTACTCATACAACTCCCAATTACCCACAAGTTCATGCAGGTAAATTCCGTCATCCACATAAGTTACATCGCACGACGAAACCATCATGCCCGTCAGAGCAATAACCAAAAGAACAGGCAGACAAGAAATTGTTTTCACAGTCTTACTATATAATGCACCCATATTATTCATAAACATTATTCTTCCTTGCTTTATTTATGCAAACATAATACAAATAGTTGGAAAAAGCCAAAAACGTATAAAAATAGTTCTATTCCCTAAAATTCACTGAAAAGCTGCGGCTTGATAACCAGACCTATACGCAGGCGGGAATGGTACTGGTTGTAGTCGAGCAGATTTTCGCCGTAACCGTTATAGTATTGCAGAAACAGGAACTGGTTTTCATCCTTGAAAAGACGGTAGTTCACCTCCCATATGGTATTATACTTGAAATTCCATCCCTTACGCTTCACCATCGTCAGCGCAAACCCGAAGCGCTTGTTGGGAGTAGTGTAGGTAGTACCTACCTGATATATACCGCTATAGTACAGAATGTCCTGATTGTTCTGCCCGTCAATGATAGGAATCCAAATCTTGCCGTGGACCATGAAATTCGGATCGATGAAAACATTGCCGGCCAAAGACACCTTGTTCCAACTGCGTGACTCGATACCGTCCCTGCCGTTTGACTCGTGTTCAAGCATCAGCGTAACCTTGCCCACGTAGCGGTTTTTCACAAAAAGATGCTTCGCCAGACCGATACCCGGGTTAAAGTTGAAATCGCGCATCGGCAAGGAATTTTCAAACACGTTCCACATACATTTTTGCGTATAGAAGAGATAGAGGTACGTGTTGAACGGCAACGTACTCTTTGTAAGCCGTTGTGCAATGCTGACTTGAAATTTCACGTCCGAATTAGTTGCCGTAGGTTTATCGCCAATGGTTGTTCCGACGATAAAATAATTATCCTTATATAAAGTGAAATACGGTCCGTTGTCCAAAGCCCGACGAATACTGTCGGCCTCCAGTTTTTCTTCTGCAGTCATATTGACTATCTGTGCACAGACAGGAATCCCAAACGACAGAATTGTGTAAATCAATATGAGAATATAGCGATGCATACGCCGCAAAAATACGAAATTTATTCACAATTAATCGTATCCTTCCATTAAATATAGTCTTATAATTTGCTCCTTTAATGGTAAAAATGTATTTTTGTTTCTATATCTGTCAAAAAAATAATATGAAGAATATCTTTTTTCTGTCAGTCATATTTCTGATGACCTTGTTTGCCGTGTCGTGCACGAGCAAAGAATTTAAAGTAGAAGGAAAATTCAGCGATGCTGGAACCCAGAATCTGCGTTTTGTTTATGTTTCGGGCGATGCCATCCACACACAGTGGATGCCGACTGTCGACGGCACATTTACCCTGATTGGCTCATCGGACGAACTGACTGTCGTGTATGTATATTCCTCGCAAATGAGGTTCATCACCCACTTTGCCGTTAAAAATGGCCAGACCATCACTGTAGAAGGCCAACTGAAGGACAATTACAACGTAACGACGAAAGGCAACAAGGAAAGCGAAGAATGGAATGCATTCATTGTGGCGCATGCTTCCGACTTCAAGGCTAAAAATTCAGAAAAAATTGACCAGGCAATCGCCGAATTCATCAAGGCGAATCCAGAAAATGTGGTAAGTACACTGCTGCTCACTTGCGACTATTCGGATATCCGTTCGGAAGAGGCTCGGAAACTGTTTGAATCAATCGACGAGGAGGCTCGCCCCGAACAGCTGACCATACTCTACAACGACCTGCTGCTCCGCGACATCGAAAAACAGAAACCTCTGACAGTGCTCAACTTGCGAAACAGCAAGGATTCACTGGAAACCGTGCAAAGCAACGAAGCGAAGCTGTCGCTTTATTATTTCTGGAAAGAAAGCAACTCGAAACGCGACAGCATCGTCAGCCAACTGAAACGACTTGAAAAGAATGTAGGAAAAGGAAACATTCGAATTATAGACATTTCCATAAAGCCTGACACATTTGGATGGGGAAGAATAGTGGCACGCGATTCTGTCATGTGGAAACACTATGTTGCCGTTGGCGGTCCGGTTGACAAAACCATTGCCGACCTCAATATTTCCGCACCGAAATACTTCATCCTAACTGACTCGACCGGCACACAACTGTATCGGGGAGTGAATGTGGAAGAAGCCTGCAAAGAAGCTGAATCAACCATTCAGAGCAAGTAGTAGAATCAGAAAACTGCCGTTTCCCTTTTCTTTTCATTCATTTATACCATAACAACACAAACCGTTAGCCTTATGTTAGTCAAAGTAAACGCCGCTGCCGTACAAGGCATTGATGCTCTTCCGGTAATGATTGAAGTATCGGTTGAGAAAGGTTTCAGCACCTATATGGTAGGACTTCCCGACACGGCTGTCAAGGAAAGCTACCAGCGCATCATGTCGGCAATAAAGCTGAACGGACTGACTTTTCCTCACAAGAAAATTGTCATCAACATGTCGCCGGCCGACTTGAAAAAGGAAGGAACAGCCTACGATCTGCCTATAGCCATCGGCATTCTTGCCGCCGACGAACAGGTAAAATCTGATAAACTTTCCCGCTACATGCTGATGGGTGAACTGTCGCTCGACGGTTCCGTATTGCCGGTAAAAGGAATACTTCCCATGGCTATCAAGGCTCGTGAGGACGGATTGGAAGCCATTTTCGTACCGAAAGCCAACGTAATGGAAGCGGCCGTTGTCAACCGACTGAAGGTCTATGGTATCGACAATATGATGGAAGTGGTAGGTTTCCTCAACGGCACTCAGGAACTCCAGCCAACGGAAATCGACACACGCGAAATGTTCCGCCGCCAAATCAACCATTTTGACGTAGACTTTTCGGAAGTGAAAGGGCAGGAAAATGTGAAACGTGCCTTTGAAGTGGCATGTGCAGGCGGCCACAACATTCTGCTGATAGGCTCGCCTGGTTCAGGAAAGTCAATGATGGCCAAACGTCTGCCTACCATATTGCCCCCTCTGACGCTTCAGGAAGCACTGGAAACAACCAAGATACATTCCGTAGCCGGGAAACTCGAACGCGGCTCCATGCTCCTCACACAGCGTCCATTCCGCTCTCCGCACCACACCATCTCACCCGTCGCGCTCGTCGGTGGCGGTTCCTATCCCATGCCGGGCGAAATCAGCCTTGCACATAACGGAATACTTTTTCTGGACGAGTTTCCCGAATTTTCAAGACAGGTACTGGAGGTGATGCGCCAACCGTTGGAAGACCGTCATATCACCGTATCGCGCGCCAAATACACCGTCGACTATCCGGCAGGCTTCATGCTGGTAGCCTCGATGAATCCCTGTCCGTGCGGTTACTACAATCACCCGAAAAAGAAATGCATCTGTCCGCCGGGAGCCGTACAGCGTTATCTAAACCGCATATCCGGTCCGCTTCTCGACCGTATTGACCTGCAGGTAGAAGTTGCTCCGGTGGAATTCGAGGAAATATCATCGAACGTACCTGCCGAGAGCAGCGAAACGATACGCGAACGTGTCATCAAGGCACGCGAAATACAGACACGCCGCTATGCAGGCATTCCCAATGTACACTGCAACGCGCAGATGACCACACGCCTGCTTCACGAGTATGCACAACCCGACGAAAAAGGACTTGAACGGCTGAAAGAAGCCATGACCCGCCTAAACATGTCGGCCCGTGCCTACGACCGCATCCTGCGCGTAGCACGCACGATTGCCGATCTGGACGGTTCGGAAAACGTGCAGATGCACCACATCCAGGAAGCCATCAGCTACCGTAACCTCGACCGCGCCAACTGGGGCGGAACGTATTTCTAAAAATTGGATTATTGCTGTGCTTTTTATTTGCCGGAGAAAAAATAGCAGACAGCCTGACGGCCTTCGTTGAAGAGAAGGTCTAGTATGCTTAGATTGGGAATAAAGCCCTGCTTGTCGCTCCAAATCTGATAATAGGAAGGAAGAGAATACTCGCTAAAATCAATCTGCCTGCGGTCACGGAAATCATGCAAGGCAGCATAGTCGTTACTGCCGTCGGCAACTGTCGTTTCTAACGGCAAATCAAGAAAATCTACAATCAGGTGATGCAGTTTCAAATTGAATTCGCCGACCGTTGTTATGTCACTTTGGTACAACTGTTTCAAGTCGTCGGCAAAGTAATCGAAAAAAGGCGTACGCCCGTAGGCGGAAAAAAGTGCCCCCCAATGATTATGTCGCCAGTTGCCATGTTCTGAAATAACTATTTCGCTTACTTTCTGCGAACTGTTAGGTTTTGCCAAGGGCATGGACAACGACTGCGGACCATTTGGACCGACAATATCCATACGGTTCAGACTTTTGTTTTTCTTACAGAATCTTTCCTCCGTATCCAAAACAATGGAACCGAAACGAAGCATGGCAGCATAGTAACCTACACTGCCAGCATAACGTAGACTGAATATGGCTGTCGGTTCAGCCATTATTTGTCGGGATTAGCATCCTTGAACATACGGTTCCAGCGGAAACCACTGAAGAAACCTTTGTCGCCGTCAATGGAGATGATGACAAACATAGGAGTTCCGACAATATGGTCTTCAGGAACAAATCCCCAATAACGCGAATCTGCCGAATTGTCACGATTGTCACCCACCATCCAGTAGTAGTCCATCTTGAACGTATAGCGTGTAGTTTCTTTTCCGTTGATATAAATCTTGCCGTCGCGCACCTGCAGGTCATTGCCTTCATAATTCTTGATGGCACGTTCGTATATTGGCAGATTATACATGTTCAACTCCAACGAACAGCCTTTTTTAGGAATCCAAAGACCTTTTTCCAAATTAACGGCATAGTTGGCTCGTGTCCATCCGTAATCCTTTACAATAGGATACACCGGCAAAACTTCCATGGCCGGCACACGTTCCACTTCTTCCACATAGGGCAATGCCTCAAAATATTTTACCATTGAATATGTCAGAGGCACGGCATATACGAGATTCTGCTTGCCAAAATAGTCGATATTCTGCGGCTGATAGCTTCGGTCGGCAACGCTGATGCCGGCTTCTTCCCACACGGCATCCGTAATCTGCGTTCCGTTGGTACGGATAAAATAGTTAAACTGAACATTTTCAGGTTCTTTCAATGGTTCACCATTGATATAGAAAACATTGTCGACAATCTTCATATAGTCACCCGGCAAACCGATGGCACGTTTCACATAATTCTCACGACGATCTACAGGACGATAGATGATATCTCCAAAACGCTCCTTCTCTAACTTTACGTATTCACGTCCAATGGCAAGACAACGCTGACCGTATTCATAACTTCCCTTTGTAAGGGAATTTCCATTCTGGCCAATAAGTTCTTCACCAATTTTGTAGCAAATCGTATAGTAATCAGGATTCTGCACATTAAATACGATTGTGTCGCCAGCCGGATAGTTGAACACAACGATATCATACCTTTCAATGTTGCGCACACCTTTCAAACGATGGTATTTGAACTGAGGTTTATCGAAATAGCTCTTTGTATTGATAATGGGAAAAGTGTTCTGTACCAGCGGAAAATGCAGTGGAGTCTGCGGTACACGCGGACCGTAGCACATCTTGTTTACCCAAAGATAGTCGCCGACCAGCAAAGTCTTTTCCAAAGAAGAAGACGGAATTTTATAATTCTGTCCTACGAAAGCAAAAATAAAATATACCAGAATCAGAGCATATACGATAGAATCCACCCAGCTCATCACCGTGCGGACCGTCTTGTTTTTCGACTTTTTCCACCAGTTCCAAGGAATATACAGTGTAATGTATATATCAAACAACAGAGGATAGACAAGCAGTACCCAATAGTTGTTCAACCATATTACCCAAAAGAAAAATATCAAAGAAACTACCGCGAAACGTATCCAGCGGGTAGTCTTCACTTTTTCAATTCTTTCCTTAAATGACTTGCTGTTATTTTTTTCCATCGTGAATTTTTTTCTAAAGATTCATCATATCGTTCATCGTGAACCAACCTTTCTTTCCCTTTACCCATTCGGCAGCAACGACAGCTCCCAAGGCAAAACCACGACGAGAAAAGGCTTCGTGCTCTATTTTGATGCAATCAACATCCGAACGATACTCAATAATATGCGTACCGGGAACTTCCCCTACACGTTCGGCTGTAATATTGACTAATTCAGCATTGTCAGAATTTTCCGCCCATCCGGTTTTTCTGTCCAAATTCTGTATGATACCTTCAGCCAAAGTAATAGCCGTGCCACTTGGATGATCGAGTTTATGAATGTGATGAATTTCTTTCATCGACACGTCATACTGCTCAAAACCATTCATTATTTTTGCCAAATATTTGTTCAGAGCAAAGAAAATGTTCACACCTATACTGAAATTTGACGAATAGAAGAACGTAGCATTATTTTGCTCACAGCAGCGTTTCACTTCATCGACTCTGTCAAGCCATCCGGTTGTACCCGAAACTACAGCCACGCCCTGTCCGAAGGCACGGCGATAGTTTTCGACTGCCGTTTTCGGTGTAGTAAATTCTATTGCCACATCAGCACTGCGAAAAGCATCGCTGTCAAAGTCATCCTGATTGTCGACATCAATCTTGCAAACAATCTTATGACCGTGTGCTATCGCAATTTCTTCGATGGTTCTGCCCATCTTGCCATATCCAATTAATGCTATGTTCATTCTTTCTAACTTCTTATATAGTGCAAAGATACATTTTACTTGACCTAATTCTGTATTTTATCTCCTAAAAAATAAAAATACACTGAAAATTGACACAGCTTCCAAGTTTTTAAAACTTGTACAACAGCATATCAATTTTCAGTGTATTACAATAATGTACAACAAATTATCTTACAATCATAATTTTCGTTACACAACCGTTCTTGTTACTTCCATCGGTTTGCGATGCCAATACAAAGTAAACGCCGGTATTGACACGTTTTCCGTTCATATTACATCCGTCCCATACCACCATACCACCGTTAGAAGTTGTCGAAAATACCACATTTCCTGCAGAATCGGCAATTTTAACCAGAGAATTATCCATTAATCCGGTAATTGTAATATAGCCTGTATAATCAGGACGGACAGGATTCGGATAAGCATATACATTGTTGAAATTATCTTCCGAAGGAACAGCGTGGCTACTATAAGCTACCGTACCTTTTGAAGTTCCGAAATAAACGATGTTGCTATCATCGCTGCAAGCGATTGACAATACATTATCATCCGGCAAATAGCTGTTTTCCGATGTAAAATGTTCCAATATTTCAGTGCCGTCCTCATTTACCAGATATACGCCCGAAGTAGTCGTTCCAAACCATTTTCTGTTGGCACCGTCAACAGCCATACAAGTGACACACAAACCGTCCAACAGATAGTCGGCCAAGTTGGTACCATCATTTCGCGGTACTTTTACTCGATTAATATAAAAATTATTGCCAAACACCAAATCGGCCTTCGAAATAGTACCGACACCAGAACCCATGCAAACCCAGATTTTACCGTTTTTATCTTCTTTAAAATTATAAAAAAACTGCGGATTTACAGTTTTACCATCCTGGTCAACAAAACTTGTGATCGTAATTTTTTTATCATCTGTTTTGTCTAACGTACCATTATTGCTAATAGCAACCAAAGTAGGACTGTATTGGCCATCTGTAAAATAAACAATATCATTATCTAAAATACTAATAATACTCCGCTTTTCCGTGCCTACATTACTTAAATCTTCATATACTATCCAATCTGATGCCTGAACATTTGTAGAAAATCTCTTATCCGCAGGCAAAACCATCAGTCGCGGATAACCAGTTTGAAGTGAAAAATGCACTGCCCATAAATTGTTATTCTTATCGAAAGCCATTGCCGGAATATTACAGATATAGTTCATCAGCATCGGTGAATTTTTTGTATCGAATTTTTGAATTATCTCACCATTCTTTACACATACAATACCTTCCCACCATGTACCAAACCAAATGGCATCGGGATCGTCAGGATCAATGGTCAATGAAAACGGATCAGTCAATTTATTTTTTGAATTGCTGTTAATGAAACTTGGCGCAGAAGTTGGTGCCAAATTACTCCATATGTCATCTTTCAAAGAAGATATACATATATCAAATCCATTACCCTTTTGCCCTTCGTTTCTTACATTAGGACCCGAATTCATCATGTACAAACGATTATTGGCATATTTCATGTAATAAGGGTCATTGACCGACGAAGCATTCGGACGATAATTTTCCCTTAAATATTCGATCGATCCGTTTTCAATCTTAAATTGCTTCAATCCGTTTTTATCAACACCCCAAACAGAGCCGTCGGTTTCCATAGAAGCAATCAGACTGCCTTCAAAATCTGCTGGCAGATTTATTTTTACAGTGCTGTTTTGTTCATCCTTTGTTGCATTGCCCTGTTCGTCCAAAGGCATATAGAAATTCTTGAAGGACGCCAAGTATCCTGTTTTACTTTTTGTCAGCAACTGTGCGGTGTTCTGTTCAAGTGTACTAATTGACAGATTAGTCGGATCTTCTTGATTGATACCCATTCTATATAACCATCCTGTACGGCAGAAAAAGTAATTGTCGTTAATTTTCTGTATATAAGCATCCTGTTTAAAGTTTGTTTCCTTAAATACAGAAAAATCGAAATGATTGTCATTCAAGGCTGAAACATATACTTTGTTGTTACAGCTCGCAAAAATATATTGACTGGTAGCCACCATGGAAGTGAATGCCTTTCCATAGTTGAACGATTCCTTTATCAGATATTTTTCATCGTCCACAACCATATATCCGAAATTGGTAGCCACATAAATATAATTACCTGAAAAGTCGGCACTGTTGATAGCTTTCGAACCGGTAACAATCGTATTTTTCAAATCCGGTATGTTGACAATCCTACCGCTGTCATATATTAAATCCATGTTGGAATTATCATATACTACCAACAAATATTTCTTGTCGTAGTTATAAAACATGTTGGTAATGTTATAATCCGACAAGTCATTGCGTTTATTATAATATACAGTTTCATCATTTTTCTTATCGTAGGAATACAGCCATCCATCAGACAAATAATAAATGATATTGCCGGTATCAACAATATTCTGCAAGTTCAAACCGGAAAACACTTGATACATTTTCCAATCGCCTACCTGCAACTGAGAATTGGCATTGAATGCTAACAATAAAATGAAAACAAGTATAATATTCAGCTTCTTTATCATTTTTCTTTATTTAAATATTCAATCAATAGTCTTGTAGCTTTTGCACGATGGCTTATAGAATTTTTTTCTTCAGGAAGCATTTCTGCGAATGTTCTATCATAGTTTTCAGGCACGAACACCTTATCATAACCAAAACCGCCCTCTCCATGGCGTTCGTGTGAAATGTTACCGTAAATTACACCTTCAAATTCCTCTTCTGTTTCCCCTTTTAGCAAAGCTATTACCGTACGGAAACGGGCTTTCCTGTTTTCTATTCCCTTTAATTCCGACAGCAACTTGTCAATATTTTTCTCGGAATTGCATTCTTCTCCTGCAAACCTGGCCGAATAAACACCCGGACGGTTGTCAAGAGCTTCCACTTCCAGACCTGTATCGTCAGCAAAACAGTCATAGCCGTATTTTTCTTTTACAAAACGGGCTTTCAACAATGCATTGCCTTCGATTGTATCGGCTGTTTCCGGTATGTCTTCATGACAATTTATATCAGAAAGACTGAGAATATTGTATCTACTACCAACAATATCTCTAATTTCTCTCAATTTATTTTTATTATTAGTCGCAAATACAATATTCTTCATCTTTTACTATTTAAGTTCTAATAAAAAACGTAGTTGCCTACCTTTTTATTTCATTATAAAACGATGTTAACAATTTTATTAGGCACTACAATGACCTTCTTAGGAGTCTTTCCTTCAATCCATTTTGCGGAATTAGGATTAGCCAATGCCATCTTTTCAACATCTTCCTTGCTTGTTCCGTTAGCCACTTCCATATTGAAACGGGCCTTACCGTTGAATGAAACAGCATAGGTTACAGTTGCCTCAACCAAATATTCTTCATTATATTTTGGCCATTTGGCATCACAAACCGTTGTTTCATTGCCCAGTACATGCCACAGTTCTTCTGCCAAGTGAGGTGCAAACGGTGCAATCAATACAACCACGTCGCTCAAAGCAGCCTTTGAGTTGCATTTCATGGATGTCAATTCATTGACACAAATCATAAATGCACTGATAGAAGTATTGTACGAGAAGTGTTCGATGTCCCATGTAACCTTCTTAATCAGTTTGTGAACAGATTTCAAAGCTTCAGCCGAAGGTTTGTCATCAGTCAGCACCAATTTGCCGTTCTTGTAGAACAGTGACCAAAATTTTTTGATAAAGCGGTTCACACCGTCAATACCGTTCGTATCCCAAGGCTTGCTCTGTTCCAACGGTCCGAGGAACATTTCGTAAAGTCGCAACGTATCAGCACCGTAATTTTCCACAATGTCATCCGGATTAACGACATTGAACATCGACTTTGACATCTTTTCAATAGCCCATCCGCAAATGTATTTACCGTTTTCAAGGATAAATTCGGCATTATTGAATTCCGGACGCCACTGCTTGAATTTTTCCAAATCAAGCACATCATTGCTTACGATGTTTACATCCACATGAATAGGAGTCGTATCGTAATCTTTTTTCAAGTTGTAGGAAACAAAAGTGTTTGTATCCTTTATGCGATATACGAAGTTGGAACGACCTTGAATCATACCTTGATTGATCAGTTTCTTGAAAGGCTCTTCTTCGCATACAACGCCCAAATCAAAAAGAAACTTGTTCCAGAAACGGCTGTAAATCAAGTGACCTGTAGCATGTTCCGTACCACCAATATAGAGGTCTACGTTACGCCAGTATTCGTCAGCTTCTTTTGAAACAAGAGCATTTTCATTGTGCGGGTCCATATAGCGCAGATAATAAGCTGAAGAACCTGCAAAACCCGGCATTGTGCAAAGTTCGTAAGGATAGCCTTCCGGTGTTTTCCAGTTCTTTGCACGTCCCAATGGAGGCTCGCCTGTTTCCGTAGGAAGGAACTTGTCCACTTCCGGCAATTCCAAAGGCAATTTGCTTTCGTCCAAAGTGTAAGGAATACCATCTTTATAATATACAGGGAACGGTTCACCCCAATAGCGCTGACGGCTGAAAATGGCATCACGCAAACGATAGTTTACTTTCACCTTGCCAATACCCTTCTTTTCGATGAATTTCTTCGTAGCGGCAATGGCTTCTTTCACTTCCATACCGTTCAAATCAAGTTCGTCGCTCTTTGAATTGATCATTTTGCCTTCCTTCGCATCGAAACTTTCTTCCGAAACGTCGCATCCTTCAATCAAAGGAATGATAGGCAAATTGAAATGACGGGCAAAAGCATAGTCGCGGCTGTCGTGAGCCGGTACTGCCATAATTGCACCTGTACCGTATCCGGCAAGCACATAGTCGCTGATCCATACAGGAATTTCTTTTCCTGTCAACGGATTTACAGCATACGAGCCGGAAAATACGCCTGTCACTTTTTTATCAATAAGACGTTCACGTTCTGTCTTATGTTTGATTTCGTTCAGATAATTGTCAACAGCTTCCTTCTGTTCGTCGGTAACGAGCAACGAAACGTATTCGCTTTCCGGAGCCAAAACCATGAAGGTAACACCAAACACTGTATCGGCACGGGTAGTGAAGATTTCAAGATTCAAATCCTTGCCTACTACCTTGAAGTTCATTTCAGCACCTTCCGAACGGCCAATCCAGTTGCGTTGCGTTTCCTTCAACGAATCCGTCCAGTCGATAGTTTCCAATCCGTCCAACAGACGTTGTGCATAAGCCGAAACGCGCAGACACCATTGGCGCATCATTTTCTGTTCAACAGGATAACCGCCGCGAATAGAAACACCTTCGCTCACTTCATCGTTGGCAAGTACCGTACCCAGCTTCGGACACCAGTTCACCATCGTATTGCCCAAATAAGCGATACGGTAGTTCATCAATGTATTCTGCTGTTCTTTTTCCGACATTGCCTTCCATTCGTCGGCAGTGAATGAAAGTTCTTCGCTGCAGGCGGCATTTACGCCTTCCGTACCATTCTTTTCAAAAGCGGCAACAAGATTGTCAATCGGCATAGCCTTTTTAAGACCGTTGTCATAATAGCTCTTGAACATTTTTATGAAGGCCCATTGTGTCCATTTATAATAGGAAGGGTCGCAAGTCTTTATTTCGCGGCTCCAGTCATAGCAGAAGCCAATCTTGTTCAACTGTTCACGATAGCGGTTAATATTATTGACAGTAGTAACCTCCGGATGCTGACCGGTCTGAATGGCATATTGTTCTGCCGGAAGACCGTAAGCGTCATATCCCATCGGGTGAAGCACGTTAAAGCCTTGCAGACGTTTGTAGCGTGAATAGATATCGGATGCAATGTAGCCGAGCGGATGACCTACATGCAAACCTGCACCCGAAGGATATGGAAACATGTCGAGCACATAAAACTTCGGTTTATCCTTATTTATATCGGCTTTGTAAATATTGTGATCTTTCCAATACTGCTGCCAACGGCTTTCTATCTCTTTGTGATTGTATTCCATTTTATATATTGTTTTTTTATTTTATCAAACCAAGTGAACGGGAAATTTCCAACATGCGCTGGATAGGCTTGACAGCCTTTTCGCACAGTTCTTTTTCTATAACAATTTCCGGTGTCTCGTTTTTAAGACATTCATATATCTTTTCCAACGTATTCAAACGCATAAAATTGCATTCGTTGCAACCGCCCTGTTCCGTTAGAGCCGGAATGAACACTTTGTCGGGCGAAGCCTTGCGCATTTCATACAGAATACCGGCTTCCGTTACAACGATAAATTCCTTGCTGTCCGATTTGATGGAATAATCGAGCAACGCTTTAGTCGAACCTATCTTGTCAGCATATTCAAGCAGCTCCTTTTTACATTCCGGGTGAGCCAGCACTTTGGCCTGCGGATGCTTTTCCTTCAATTCAACTAACTTTTCAACAGAGAAACTTTCGTGAACATGACAACATCCGTTCCACAGTTTCATGTGACGGCCGGTCATGCGATTGATATATCCTCCCAAATTACGGTCGGGACCGAATATAATTTTCTGGTCTTCCGGAAAACTCTCCACAATCTGACGTGCGTTGGAAGAAGTGACAATGACATCAGTCAAAGCCTTCACCTCAGCACTCGTATTGGCATAGCTGATGACAACGTGTCCGGGATTTTCCTTAATAAACTTTTCAAACTCGGCAGCGTCGCAACTGTCCGCCAGCGAACATCCCGCATTCAGATCAGGAACAAGCACCTTCTTTTCAGGAGAAAGTATCTTGGCTGTTTCAGCCATGAAATTGACTCCACAGCTGACAATGATGTCGGCATCCGTTTTGGCTGCCACTTGAGCCAAAGCCAGACTGTCGCCAATATAATCGGAAATGGCCTGTACCTCATCACGCTGATAATAATGACCCAGGATAACCGCATTTTTTTCTTTCTTCAGTTGTTGAATAGCTTCCACCAACTCACTATCCGAAAGAGTTAACTTTTTAGAGTTGTCGACATTCATGTTAATCAATAATTTCTTTTTTTTATTTTAAAGAAAAAATATATGATGTTATTATTAGCACGTTGATAACTGCAATAAGTTTTTTGCACTTTTCTTGCATATGAACTTATTAATCTATTGTTACGCTCTATTGGCATTCTTT
>OHBW01000453.1_pt1 | contig 19635 bp, 10 predicted proteins | sample 1577411 | NCBI WGS metagenome assembly OHBW01 (sample SAMEA3879534, study PRJEB24766) | human gut metagenome | biome: human-associated habitat; feature: feces | place: USA | collected 1985/1987 | reverse complement strand
AAGCTGCGATATCACTGGTGGGGAAGAATGCTGAGTTTAAGGAAATACATGAGTATTATCGAACCCGTAAAGAAAACCCGTTAAAGAAGATGCAGTCAGTAGTAGCAGTGGCATGTAAGATTATTAGGGTATTCTACACAATCCTGACAAAGGGTGTGGATTATGACCCAATGAAACTGATGAGTGATATCAGAAGGCCACAGTTGCAGGCAGCGTAGTAAGCAGAGACAAACAGGTAATGTTCTGTCACAGTTGAATTGAACTTTCAGAAATAGCTGCGGAGAGTTGAATTCAGCTGTGACAGGAAGGCTGAGAAGTATGAAGACCGAGTCGGGAAAACGTCCGCCGTAAGGTGCCGTGAGGTATTGATACTTAAACAGGTCAGTAAGACTTAAAACAAAAAAGAATGAGCCAGTAGTCGGCAGGAATAATCACCATAGGGCATGACCCTGTAGAGGAGCTAAGCTGACACCCTGGTTATGGACAGGCGGGACGAAGGAAGTTAGGACCCGGCAGAAATGCGGGTGATCCTGGTAGACACGGGAGGTTCGCTGCCGTAGATGGATGGGTATACACAAGGCCATGTAGAACGAAAATGATGACGTTTTATTTTGTGTACCCCAACCCCTCTATTTTCGTACCAGATACAGAGAAATGTCCATCTTCTTGGCTCATTCATCTGAGATATGGAACTAAAAATCCCTTGAAAAATAAGGAAAAAAGACTTGACTATATAGGGAGGGTAACGAGTAATGGAAGCAAAGACAATTATCGCTATCGCATTAGTCGCCGTTATTGTCGGCGGCTTTATCTTTCTTCAGGTTAAAAACCGTAAGAAGTAAGTAACAAGCGAACATTAACCAGTCGGGGCAGAGCGTAAAAACTCTGTCCCTTTAATTTTTTGGAGGAACATTATGAAACAACAGAAAACGGTGGAGAGCCGAGTGCTTGAAATCTTAAAGGAATGCCCGATGTCGAGGTATGATGATATGCTTCTCATTCTGCATTATTACAATCGGTACGGATATATACCTGCCGGAAATCTTCCGCTTGAGGATATTGTATTTAATTACCGAGCATACGGACTTCCTTGTTTTGAAACCATACGCAGGGCAAGGCAGAGAGTACAGTCCCTTTTTCCTGAGTATTCACGTAATCCGCAGAAAGAAGAACAGAGCGGCAGTATTTCTATTGTAATCAACATTAGCTAAGGAGGTATTTTCGTGAAAGACAAAGCAACTTTTCAGAATAAGGTCAAGGTGCTGAATAAACTCTTTGACTCCGGTTGTGATACGGAGAAAAAGTTGCAGCAGCTTGATATGGAAGCAATCCTGAAAATCCCGAATATCACGATTCCTGATATGGGTGTGATTATGGAGCTTCAGAAGAATACAAAGTCCGGTAAACTCTTTTCGTATTTGGGCGGAGGTTCTGATGAAGCAGTAAAAAATAAAGGTAACAATGAGAAGAAAGAGCCTGCTATGCAGGAGCAGAGATAAGAAACGATAAGGAGGTGCAAGGGTAATGGCACGAAAATATGACCTTATTTCTGAGCTTTACAACCGCACCTGCAAAACGGTTGTATCAAATCCTCAGAACTGGCAGGCATTCTTGGCTTCGGCTTGCCGAAATTATAAGTTACGCTATGACGAACAGCTTCTTGTATATGCACAGCGACCTGACGCAACAGCAGTTCTTGAGATAGAACAGTGGAATAGAATTTTCGGCAGATGGGTCAACCGAGGTGCAAGAGGTATTGCTGTTTTTGCTGATGAAAACCGTACAAGGCAAAGACTGACACATTACTTTGATATTTCAGATACCCACGAAAGCAGATATTCAAGAACAGTTCCGATTTGGGATATGCGTCAGGAATACGAAGCAGATGTGATTGAAACATTGGAAAGCACTTTCGGAGAGATTGAGAATAAGAGCAGTCTTGCCGAAGCAATTATGGGAGCAGCAAGAAATGCGGCAGAGGATAATATCCCTGATTATCTGCAAGACCTTTACTATGCAACCGAAGGCAGTTTCCTTGAGGAAGTGGACAATGATATTGTGGCTTCCATTTATAAAAATGTCGTAGCAAACAGTGTGGCATATATGATGATGTCAAGGCTTGGTGTTGATACAGACGGTTATTTTGAACTTGATGATTTCAGAGATGTTACTAACTTCAATACGCAGGAAACACTCAATGCACTTGGATTTGCTACCAGTGATATTGCAGAAATGGGATTAACGGAAATATCTAAAACAATTACTGCATTCAACCGTCAAAATCGCATAATTGTCGGTCAGGACAGAAATGAATACAATAAGGTTGAAAATAACGACGAAAGGAGTTTGGACAATGAACGAACTGACCTACACAATGGTGGGCGATTACAGCCTTCCGAACCTGAAACTTCCACAGCAGCCGGAAGTGACTTTGGGCAGATACGCTCAGATGAGGAGAAAGTTTCTGAAGGAACATCACAGAGTCCTTTACTACAATCTCCTGACGAGGGGCGAACTGACACAGCACTTGGCGGAAGTGGAACAGAGAGCCAGCAAGATGGAGGAAACAATCCTGAGCCAGATGGCACAGAAAGAGGGAGTGACCGAACAGATGAAAGCGGAGGATATGATGAAATGGGTTCGTCTGATGAACTCCCTTCGCAGCTCGGCACAGGAAATCGTGAAAGCGGAAGTGATATTCGCTTAGAGTATTACGATAGAACGCACGAGGATAAAAGCCTTCCGTTCTTTGGACGTGATGAAGTAATCAATGAAATTCTCAGAACGACACCACATTTGTCGGCAAGTCTGGAAGAAATCAAAGATTATTATGAACGTAATCCTGATAACAAAGACCGCACAGAGTATGTAAAGAGTATTTTCAATAATGATTATACCGAACTTACTTTAGAGGATGGAAGGACAGTAGGATACAAGACCTTTGAAAACGTTCTGCATTTGTGGGAGGGCAAATACGACAGCAGAACCGCACAGAGCTTTTATGATTGGGCTGTTATTGCCCGACATTTTGAAGCTATGCGATTACTGGGAGAATTAAGTGACAGCATAAAACCATTACCGTCAATGGACGGTCAGATGACATTCATATTAGACGGTCGGGCAGAGGAAAAGAAAACCTCTGCCTTTATTTTTTCTCAGGAGATTATCGACGCTGTTCTTGCGAATGGAAGCGGATTTTCTGAGGGAAAAATGCGTATCTATGAACAGTTTGAAAAAAGCCTTTCTGCAAAAGAGAATGCAGACTTTTTGAAAAATGAGTACGGTTGGGGAGGCTCTTATCCCGTCATAATCGGAGCGGGAATTGATGAGAGCCACGACGGAAAAGGTATTACGATTACGAAAGGTATCGGTAAAGAAAATCCACATATTACACTTTCGTGGTCGCAGGTGGAGAAGCGTATCGGGGAACTTATCCGAATGGACAGATACTTAAATCCAAAGGAAAAAGAACACTATCCTCGATGGCTTGAAAGCCAAGAGGAACGCAGAACCAAAATTGCGGAAACGAAAAGAAATCGTGAGATACTCTCTAATGCACCGCCGGAACAAGAGGTTGAACCAACCGAAAAAGAACCTGAAGAAGCAGAACAGCCGCAAGATGTGCAGTATGAATATCATCTTGGCGATAAGGTGTATATCGGTGCTTCTGAGTATGAAATCTTATCTGTTGATGATGAGAGAGTAATGCTCTATGACTATGATATGCCACTGTTCAATAAGGAATTTTCACGCACAGAGTTTGACAGAAAAGTGCGAGAGAACCCGATGAATGAGCATTTGATTGTGAAGGAAGAACCTGCTGAAGAAAGAAATGAAGCGGAAGAAGTTCAGACCAATATGGGCAGTATGCCGATTGAGGATTATCGAGAGATAGTAGCTTCACAGTCAGGCTTTGACAGCTATGATGAGATGCATCGTCAGGGGTATCGCATAGGAAGCGGTTATGATAAAGAGCCTGAGCCGGTAGTTCCGGCTTGGGAGCAGAAGAAAAAGGTCAAAGGCTTTGACCTGCACCCTGATGTGCCTATGGCAGACCGTCATACCTTTAATCTCAGAGAAAATGAGGTTGAAACGGTAGGTAAAAAGGAACGCTTCCGCAGAAATATTATGGCGATACAGCTTCTCAAAAAATGTCAGGAAGAAAACAGATTTGCCACGCCTGAAGAACAGATTGTTTTATCAAAGTATGTCGGTTGGGGTGGACTTTCAGAAGCCTTTGATGAAAATAATTCAGCGTGGGCAACGGAATATCTGGAACTTTCTTCGGTATTAACACCAGAGGAATACGCTTCGGCAAGAGAAAGCACATTGACTGCGTTCTACACGCCGCCCGAAGTTATCACAGCCATTTATAAGGCAATGGAGCAAATGGGCTTTAAGGAGGGCAATTTGTTAGAGCCGTCCTGCGGTATTGGTAATTTCATCGGTATGCTGCCTGACTCAATGCAGGATAGTAAGATTTACGGTGTGGAACTTGATACGATTTCCGCAGGCATTGCACAGCAGCTTTACCAGAAAACAACCATTGCGGCACAGGGATTTGAAGAAACCAATTTACCGGACAGCTTCTTTGATGGCGTTGTCGGAAATGTGCCTTTTGGAGATTTTAAGGTGTTAGATAAAAGGTACGACAAGCATAAGTTCCTGATACACGATTACTTTTTTGCCAAGTCCCTTGATAAGTTAAGACCCGGCGGTGTGATGGCTCTTGTAACGAGCAAAGGCACAATGGATAAGGAAACTTTAGCAGTACGAAAGTATATTGCACAGAGAGCAGAGCTTCTTGGAGCAATTCGATTGCCGAATAATACCTTTAAGGGTAATGCAGGAACGGAAGTCGTTTCGGATATTCTTATCCTGCAAAAGCGTGACAGATTGATAGATATTGAGCCGGATTGGGTTCATCTTGATACCGATGAGAACGGAATTAAGATGAACTCTTATTTTGTGCAGCACCCCGAAATGATACTTGGAGAAATGAAAATGGTATCGGGGCGTTTCGGTATGGAAGCAACTTGTGTGCCGTATGAAAATGCAGACCTTGCAGCACAGCTTGATGAAGCAGTAGCAAACATTCACGGAGAAATCACGGAATATGAAACTGAGGAAGAACTGGAGGAGGAAGATAATTCTATTCCGGCAGACCCGACAGTGAGAAACTTTTCATATTCGGTAGTAGACGATAAAATCTATTATCGTGAAAATTCCCGTATGACTCCGGTGGAAGTGTCGGCAACCGCAGAGAACCGAATTAAGGGTATGATTGCTATTAGAAATTCCGTCAGAACGCTGATTGAATTGCAGACAGAAGATTACCCTGACAGCGAAATCAAAGCGGAGCAGGAGCGATTAAACAGACTTTATGATACCTTTTCAGGTAAGTACGGACTCATTAACAGCCGTGCAAATACTTCTGCTTTTTCGCAGGACAGTTCATTCTCTTTGCTTTCCGCATTGGAGATAATCGGAGAGGACAATTAAGCCGCATACTCCGGTTACTTCTGTTGATACGGCAAGCGAAGCGTTGGCGGTATCTCTTGGAGAAAAAGCCACGATTGATATGGACTATATGATGGAGCTTTCCGGTAAATCGGAGAATGAAATCTTTGAGGACTTAAAGGGTGTTATCTTCCTAAACCCGCTTTATGAGTATGGAAATTCTTACGAACCGAAGTATCTGATGGCTGATGAATACCTTTCGGGTAATGTCAGGGAAAAGCTGAGGATTGCAAAGAACTCGGCAGAACTCTATCCGGAAGATTATAAGGTCAATGTAGAAGCACTTCAAAAGGTGCAGCCGAAAGACCTGACTGCAAGTGAAATTTCCGTGCGACTTGGTGCAACTTGGCTGCCACCGGACGATGTGCAGGAGTTTATCTTTCATTTGCTTGAAACACCACGCTATGCACAGTGGAATATCAAAGTTCACTTCTCTCCATTTACGAGTGAGTGGAATATTGAGGGCAAATCCTATGACAAAGGAAATGTAAGGGCATATAACACTTACGGAACTTCCCGCATCAATGCCTATAAGATTATTGAGGAAACGCTGAATTTAAAAGATGTGCGTATCTTTGATTATATCGAAGATGATGAGGGAAAGAAAAAGGCTGTCCTGAATAAAAAGGAAACAGCGATTGCTCAGTCGAAGCAGGAAATGATTAAGCAGGAATTTCAGGACTGGATATGGTCTGACCCTGAACGAAGGGAAAGGCTTTGCAAATCTTACAATGAGAAATTCAATAGCGTCAGACCTCGTGAGTATGATGGAAGTCATATCATCTTCAATGGTATGAATCCTGAAATTGAACTCAGGGAACATCAGAAAAATGCGGTTGCTCATATCCTTTACGGAGGAAATACACTTCTTGCACACGCAGTCGGAGCAGGAAAAACTTTTGAAATGGTAGCGGCAGCACAGGAGTCGAAAAGGCTTGGACTTTGTAATAAGTCACTGTTTGTTGTACCAAATCACTTGACCGAACAATGGGCGGCTGAGTATTTGCAGCTCTATCCGGCGGCGAATATCCTTGTCGCAACAAAGAAAGATTTTGAAACCAAGAATCGTAAAAAGTTCTGCGGCAGGATTGCAACCGGAGATTATGATGCAGTCATTATCGGTCATTCACAGTTTGAGAAAATCCCGATGTCCATTGAAAGACAGAGGGCAATCTTAGAACAGCAGCTTGAGGAAATAACCGAAGGAATTGCGGAACTCAAGCGAAACCGAGGGGAAAACTTCTCAGTCAAACAGCTTGAAAAGTCAAAGAAATCCATTAAGCAGAAATTGGATAAACTCAATGACCAGACGAAAAAAGATGATGTTGTAACCTTTGAGGAACTTGGTGTAGACAGACTTTTTGTTGATGAAAGCCATTATTACAAGAACCTTTATCTTTATACAAAAATGCGTAATGTGGGCGGTATCGCACAGACGGAAGCACAGAAATCTTCCGACCTCTTTATGAAGTGTCGTTACCTTGACGAGATTACCGGAGGACGAGGAACCGTATTTGCAACGGGTACACCTATCTCAAACAGTATGGTGGAACTCTATACGATACAGCGATATTTGCAGTACAACACGCTTGTGAAAAATGGGTTGCAGCACTTTGATGCCTGGGCTTCCACTTTCGGAGAAACCATTACGGCAGTGGAACTTACACCGGAAGGAACAGGATACAGAGCAAAGACAAGGTTCGCAAAATTCTATAACCTGCCTGAACTTATGGCAATGTTCAAAGAGGTTGCGGATATTAAGACAGCGGATATGTTGAACCTGCCAGTACCGGAAGCAAAGTACCATAACATTGCAGTAAAGCCGTCAGAAATGCAGAAAGAAATGGTTGCTTCCCTTGCAGAGAGAGCCGAGCAGGTGCGTGGCGGCGGTGTGGATTCAAGCGTAGATAATATGCTGAAAATCACGAATGACGGAAGAAAACTGGCTCTTGACCAGCGTATGCTAAACGATATGCTGCCTGATTTTGAGGGCAGTAAAATCAATGCCTGCGTCGATAACATCTATCGGATATGGAAAGAAAATGCCGACAAGAAATCGGCACAGCTTGTGTTCTGCGATTTGTCAACTCCTAAGAATGACGGAACATTTTCCGTCTATAACGACATCAGAAAGAAGCTGATTGAGAGAGGTATTCCTGAAAGTGAAGTGAAGTTCATACACGAAGCCGACACGGATATGAAGAAAAAAGAACTGTTCCAAAAGACCCGCAAGGGAGAAGTCAGGGTGCTTCTTGGCTCTACTCAGAAGATGGGAGCAGGAACGAATGTGCAGGATAAACTTATCGCACTTCACGATGTGGATTGTCCGTGGCGACCTTCAGATTTGGAGCAGCGTTCCGGTAGAATTGTCCGTCAGGGCAATGAAAATCCGCAGGTAGATATTTATCGCTATGTAACAGAGCAGACCTTTGACGCATACCTTTATCAGCTTGTGGAAGGTAAGCAGAAGTTCGCAAGTCAGATTATGACGAGCAAATCTCCGGTCAGGTCGGCAGAGGATATTGATGAAACAGCACTGTCCTATGCGGAGATAAAAATGCTTGCAACAGGCAATCCGTATATCAAAGAGAAGATGGACTTAGACATTCAGGTGCAGAAGTTGAAGATGTTAAAATCCAATTTTCTATCAGAGAAATACGGACTGGAGGATAAGGTCATCAAGTTCTACCCACAACAGATTGCTTACTTGAAATCCCGTGTAGAGGGACTTACAAAAGATGTTGAAACAGCAAAATCACACCCGAAACCGATAGACGAGCAGCCGCTTGGAATGATGGTATCGGGTGTTTCTTATTCCGAAAAAGCCGAAGCGGGTCAGGCAATTATCAATGCCTGCAAGTCAATGAACAATCCCGATGCGATACCACTTGGCGAGTACCGTGGCTTTCAAATGGAACTGTATTTTGATACGGTGCAGCGTAATTATGTTGTGAAGTTGAAAGGCGAAACGAGTAGAGATGTACCGCTTGGCGATGATGCTCACGGTAATATCGTGAGAATAGATAACGGCATTGAACGCTTTGAAGAAACACTTGCTGATACGAAAAACAGTCTTGAAAATACGGAAAAGCAGTTTGAAACAGCGAAGCAGGAAATCGAAAAGCCGTTTGCAAAGGAGGAAGAATTGAGGGCAAAAACTGCCCGACTTGATGAGCTGAATATTCTGCTCAATATGGATAAAAAGGAAAATGAGATTGTCGGCGGAGAGCCTGATGAGGGCGAAGCAGTCGGCGGCAGAAAGGAGAAATCGTATGAGAGATAAACAGGAAGGCGGTGGTCGATATGCCATTTATCGCACCTGAGTTAATCATTCAGGCAAAGCAGATGGACTTATTAACCTATCTGAAAAATTATGAACCGTATGAGTTGGTTAAGTTTTCAGGTAACACTTATTGCACCAGAACTCACGACAGTTTGAAGATTTCAAACGGGAAATGGATATGGTGGTCGAGAGGTATCGGCGGCAGGAGTGCCTTAGATTATCTCATTAAGGTCAAAGGTTACAGCTTCCTTGAAGCCGTGGAAACCATTATCGGACACACAGCGATTCAGGCTCCGGTCTATGAAAAGCCACAGCCAAAAGAGGAAAATAAACCGCTTCTTCTCCCTGAAAAATGTGCTTCCAACAGAGTGATTACAGAGTATCTTTTCGGGAGAGGAATAGATTTTGAAATCATCAATTACTGTATCTCCAATGACCTTATCTTTGAGAGTCTGCCGTATCACAATGTTGTGTTCGTAGGCTATGATGAGAAGAAAGAACCGAAATATGCAGCCTACCGTTCCACGAATAAGCGTAGGATTATGGGCGATTGCAGTGGCAGTAAAAAAGATTATTCTTTTCGGCTTGGTAAGGAAAACTTGGAGGAAGTACACCTCTTTGAGTGTGCCATTGACTTGTTATCCTATGCCACACTTGCGAAGTTGAACGGGCAGGACTGGAAAGAAATGAGCTTTGTTTCGCTGTCCGGTGTATATTCTCCGGCAAAGAAAATAGAGGACAGCAAAGTACCGATTGCACTGGAAAAATATCTTGGCAGCAACCCGTCTGTCAGGAAAATCCGTATCCATTTTGACAATGATATAGCGGGCAGAAAGGCAGCACAGACCTTAAAAACTATTCTGCCGGATAAGTATGAAATCGTTGATGAGCCACCAAAAGCAGGTAAGGACTTCAACGATTTTCTTTGTATGCGGATGGGAATTTACAATAAAAAAACACACGAAAGGAATGAAGAACGATGAATGATTCTAAGATTAAAGTTCTCTTGGTAGAACCGGAAAAGTATCCAAAAGAAATTGAAATTGACGACAGTCTGGAAGCAATGCAGGAGGTTGTCGGTGGGGATATTGAGGAATATATGCCCTATGACGATGACGTTGCAATCATCTGTAATGAGGAAGGAAAGATGAGAGGACTTCCGCTTAACCGTGCAGTTTATGTGCAGGACAATGATAAGAAAGAGATGGTAGATATTATCTGCGGCAAATTCTTTATCTGTTATGCACCGCCTGAGAGTGAGAGCTTTCAGAGCTTGCCGGACGATATGATGAAGAAATACAAGGAACAGTTCAAGTATCCTGAACGCTTTTCTAAGGAAGTGGGCGGCAATATCGTGGCTGAACCTTTTAAGCCGAAATCAAAGGATTATGAGAGATAGTAGACTGAGAACGGGGCAACCCGGAGGAGATGTTTATTCTTAGCGAGCAGACCATTTGGATAAACACAGTTTCCCAAACGGTAAAAGGCTCGTTAGGGGTTGCCCCTAATACCCCGTGAGAAAGGAGAACTTGATTTGAGAGAGTTATTACTTATCGCCGCCGGAATACTGCTCGGCAGTTGTCTTGGCGTTACGATGATGTGCTTATTCCAGATTAACAAAGATTGCAGAGTAAAGAGAAAGGAAGATACCGATTATGAGAAAGAGAAACATTCAGAAGATTGTCCGCTTTAACCGCAAGGAAGCACAGGACTTGGCAGCAAAGGCAAAGAAGGCTTGTCTTTCCGAAGCAGGACTTATCCGTTTACTTATCAGAGGTTACGAACCGAAAGAGAAACCCGATGACCGTTTCTATGATGTGATGAGGGAACTTTCCTCTATCGGTAATAACATCAATCAGCTTGCTGCCAAAGCAAATACACTCGGTTTCATTGATGCACCTATGCTGAAGAATGAAGCTGCGAAGTGGAATAAGTTCCAGTCAGAGATTGAGAGGACATATCTTCGTCCAAATCAGAGCGAAATGAAATGGCAGTAACAAAGTTGTGGTCGGTAACAGAAAGGCTCGGTCAGGTCATTGACTATGCGACCAATCCCGAAAAGACTTCTGCAAAAATCAAAAGGGAGTTTTCGCCGGAACAGTATCAGGCTCTTGCAGATGTTATTGCTTATGCAAAGGACGAAGAAAAAACAGAGCGAGAATTTTATGTTGAGGGTATCAACTGTAATGTGGCGATTGCCCGTGACCAGTTCATAACGGTTAAGGAGCAGTACCAAAAGACAGACGGTATCCAAGCCTATCACGGATATTTGAGTTTCAAGGAAACAGATATATCTCCTGAGATGGCACAGAAAATCGGAATGGAGTTTGCAAATGAAGTGTGGGGGAAAAGATTTCAGGTCGTTGTGACAACCCATCTGAATACAAAGCACCTGCACTGTCATTTTGTCATCAACTCTATTTCTTTTGTCGATGGCAAACATTTGTGGGGAGAGGAAAAAGCGTGGTTCAAATTCCGAAAAGTTGCAGACAGAATTTGTGAGAAGTACGGACTTTACTATGACCCGAATCCGAACCGCAGTAAGCAGTCGGATTATCTGACGATGAAAGAAAAGGCAGGTATGCCGACACGCTATTCGGTTGCAAAAGAAGCCATTGATTATGCTATCGACCACAGCAAGACCCTGAAAGAATTTCAGTTTGCACTCAAGGAAATGGGATATGCCTATAACCTGAGTCCAAGCCGCAAATATTGGACGGTCATTCCAAAGGGATACGATAAGCCGATACGACTGAAAAATCTCGGAGCAGATTATACCAATGACCGGATTGTAGAGCGTATCAAAGAAAATCGTAACAGATGGGCAGAGATTGAGCCGTTCCAGAGGGCGACTTATAAACCAAGACAGTACCGTATGCAGACCAGAGGGCAGAAGCTGAAAAAGAAAGGCGGACTTTACGGGCTGTATCTGTATTACTGTTACAGACTCGGTTATTTGCCAAAGTATAAGAAACAGAATAACGCAAGGCTTCATTATCTCTTGAAAGATGATTTAATGAAGCTCGATAAGATTACTGATGAAGTAAGGCTGCTCGGACGAGAAAATATTTCCACGGACGAACAGCTTTTTTCATATAAGACTTCCTTAGAGGAGCAGATGAAAAATCTGATTGCCGGAAGAACACATCTCCGAAAAAAGATAAGAACAAATATTGATGATGGTCAGCTTCAGGCGGCAAAAGATGAAATCGCTTCTATCAATGGAGAATTGAAAAAACTCCGACGGGAAGTAAAACTCTGCGAGGATATTGCGGAGAGGTCAAAGGTTATGGAAGAAAACCTTGAGCATATCGAAACAGAGGAACAAAAACAGCAGAGAAAGGAGAAATCACGCTATGAACAACGGTGGTGACGCAGCAGAGCAGGTCGTTAGGCTTTCGCTTGAAGGATTTGAAGTTGCTGCAAGATTAAGCGGTTCGGCGGCGAAGAATATCGCATTGCTTTTGGTATCGGTTCTGAAGCAGGAACAAAAGACGAAGGGCAAAGCAAGGCTTACCAATATGATTAAGTCAGGCAAGGAGCTGAAAGTCTTTTCCATTCCGCAAAAGGATTTGAAGAAGTTTACCGAACAGGCAAAACGCTATGGCGTTCTTTATTGTGTCCTCAGAGATAAGAACACAAAGGGAGAGAACGCTCCGGTAGATATTATCGCAAGAGCAGAGGACGCTTCTAAAATTCAGCGTATCGTTGAAAGATTTGAACTTGGCAAGGTGGATAAGGCTTTGATTGTCAGTGAAGCAGAGAAAGCTATCGCAGACCGTGAAGCGGTTGAAAAAGAAAAGCCGACTAAATCCAAGAGTGAAATCATTATGGAAGAAGCGGTCAGAAATCCAATGCAGAAAGAGGAGCGAGCAAACGCAAACCCCTCAGTCGCCAAAACAGACAAAAGCCCTCTGTCAAGGCAAAACTCAGAGCCGGTAGAAACGCAATCTGATAAGGGTGTTGCAAAGCCAGTGGAAAAACCATCGGTCAAAGAGAAACTTGACCGTTACAAGGCACAGGCAAAACAGCAAAAAGAAGCAGAGCCACAACAGCTTGGCTTAGGTTCTGGAGTAATTATTAGCGAAGACGGATACATTGTAACGAACAATCACGTAATTGAGGGAGCTGAAAAGCTGGAAATTACACTGAACAACAATAAGTCATACAATGCAACGGTTATTGGCAGTGACCCTGCCACCGACTTGGCCTTACTAAAAATTGACGAAAAGAACCTGCCGGTAATAACTTTCGGCAATTCTGATGATCTGAAGGTTGGAGAATGGGTTTTGGCAGTAGGCAATCCCTTTGGATTTACATCGACTGTAACTGCGGGTATTGTCAGTGCAAAAGCTCGAAGCATATCCAGCTCTACACATAGCCAGCAAATGGGCATCGATGCCTTCATTCAAACGGATGCCGCTGTAAATCCTGGCAACAGTGGAGGTGCATTGGTCAATACTCGCGGTGAGCTGGTGGGTATCAATACAGCCATTTATTCTCAGACTGGAAACTACGCAGGCTATTCGTTTGCCATTCCTACTTCTATTGTGAAGAAAATCATTACCGATATTCGTAAATACGGAACTGTGCAACGTGCCGTCTTGGGCATATCGTTCACAGAATTGTCTCCGGAAATCGCAGAGAAAGAAAAAATCACAGCAGTAAATGAAGGTATTTATGTCGCTTCGGTTGAAGATATGAGTGCGGCTAAAGAAGCCGGTGTTCAGAAAGGCGATGTCATTACAGCCATCAACGGTTCGAAAGCAAGAAACAGAGCTGAACTGCAAGAGATTATGAGCCGTCTTTCTCCGGGCGATAAAGCCACACTGACAATAATTCGTGACAATAAAGAAATCAAATTAGATGTCACAATGAGAAATGCTCAAGGCAATACAACCATTACCAAGAGTTCGGACTTCACAGCCCTCGGTTGCGCGTTCAAACAGGTTTCAGACAAGGTAAAAGCACAATTGCACATCAGCAACGGTGTTCAGGTTGTCGGATTGAAAGACGGCAAATTCAAATCTGCCGGAATCACCGAAGGATTTATTATCCTTGACATTAACAATGTTACCGTTAAGTCACAAAAGGATGTCGAAACCATTTACAACGAAATCATGCGCAGTTCGTCACCCAACAAAGTAATGTTCATCACAGGTGTCTATCCGACCGGCAAACGTGACTACATGGCCGTTCCATTGACAGAAGAAGAATAACCGACCACATTTCCCGTAAGGGAAATATAAGAACAGGTCCCTCAAAGTTCCAATAGAATCTTGAGGGACCTTGTTGTTTATCATACATAAAAAATGGGCAACTCATCATTGGGCTGCCCATTTTTGTGATTATTGTTTCCGACTATCGTCAACGTCCGCTGTTAGTTATTTTCGATTCAACTATCTTATTAAAATTAGTTTGCTTCAGCAGTTCTTCGACAGTCATATGCATACGATATCTCCAATAATGACGGGAAATAGCCGGTATATTAATCTGTTCGTCTTTCGGGTTCGCTCTGCGCAATCCTCCGTCAATCGACATCCAATCCTGCCAAGGCAAAATGGACAGCATGGCCGGTGACTCCATATGCTGGCTCGTTATAATGTCACAAATCCATGGTTCAGCAAAATACGGAGCTTCACCCGTTTGACCAAGCATCTGATTATAGAATCGCTGCGTCTTATCGTGGTTTTCTTCCCACCACTGACGGATGCCGCCCATGTCATGGGTTGAAGTCGTACATACGGAAAGATACGGATAATGATACGGATTCCCGAATTCGACATGCGGATCCTTAGGCATTCGCTGAATCTCCAAAGAAAGAATTTGCAGTTGATTCATAACCGCCGGTACACAATCGGGAATCATACCCAAGTCCTCTCCGCAGACCAACATATCAGTGGAATTTACCAATGCCGGCAACTTCATCATAGCCTTTCCATACCAAAAATCATTGTGGCGATGATAGAAGAAATCATTGTACATCCGGTCAAAGCACCAGCGTTCGTAATCAGTCAGCGATCGGTAAATATAGGTAAACTGAGCAGAAATGCGTGGATGATATTTTCCTTTTTGCTCCGGATCTTCAATAAACAACACTTCGTCAATCAAGCCAAGCAGTGCATCTTCGATCCGCTTATTCTTGTCACTCTTTTCCTTATCTTTAAAATAAGCTACTACTTTAGCCTGAGTGTCGACAAAGTCCTTCAAATGATATCGGCCGTAACCGGCATCATTCAAAAATGCCTCTTTCACTTCATCTGTATAGTCGCCAAAGAAATCATGCAGGAAATAATCCATGATATACGGACGTGTCTGCAAATCGACATCTATCCAGAAATCATAATTATATTTCATTTCGTCCGGTGTATATGGCAATGCCGGATTAAACGTACCCAACAGGCCATGCACGGCATTTTGTGGAATCTGCCAAATGCGGAAAAATCCTAAGATATGGTCAATACGATACAAGTCAAAATATTCCGCCATTTTGCGCATACGGTTTTTCCACCATTGGAATCCGTCTTTTTGCATCTCTTCCCAATTGTAAGTCGGGAACCCCCAATTTTGGCCAAGCACAGAGAAATCATCTGGGGGTGCACCTGCCTGACAATCCATATTGAACAAATCAGGATCTACCCATGCATCTGCACTGGTACGACTAATACCAATTGGTATGTCCCCCTTTAAAACAACATTATGCTCATGTGCATAATTCCGAGCGTCACGAAGTTGTTTGTCCAAATGATACTGAACGAAATTATTAATGTCTATTTCTGTTTTGTTCTCTTCAATCAGTTTGTCAATCTTTTCGGCATCATAAACAGCATATTCCTGCCATTGTGAAAAATCCGGAGTATTGAACTTGTCACGGAGCACACAGAAAGCAGAATATGATTTCAACCAATATTCATTACGTGAAACAAAATCCTTATATTCGGCACTGTTCAACGTATCTGCTCCAATTTCAGCAAACAACTCACGGATATACTGACGCTTCCCTTCGTTCACCCTTTCATAGTCAACAACAGGCAATGAATTCAATTCGCGCGCCAAACCGTCATAATATTCCTGACGAGCCGGATCCTTCAATATGCCGACACTCTTCAAATTCAAAAACATTGGATGAAGAGCAAAGGTAGAATTAGCATTGTATGGGTAAGAATCCGTCCACGTATTCGTCATTGTTGTATCATTGATTGGAAGAATCTGAAGCACACGCTGACCTGTCAACGCCAACCAGTCAATCATCTTTTTAATGCTGACAAAATCGCCAACACCAAAATCATCTTCTGTCCGAATAGAAAAGACTGGAATAGCAGTACCGGCACCCTTCCACAGTTGCGAGCCATCGCAAAAACGCAAACCGGCTACTGTAACAGCTACCGTTTTATTTTTCTGGGTCTTGAGATTCAACACGCGATTGTTGCAGTTCTCCCAGACGACAGCACCGGTGTGCTTGTTTTTCTTTACGAACTTATATTCCAACGGAAATTCCAAAGTCGAAAGCGGCAAAACTATCTGCCATTCAGGATATGTTGCATCACTTAATTCCAATGCATTTTCAACAGTCCATTCACCAAGGCCCACTCCTTTTCCAACTAAGAGCAGCGTTTCTTCAGACCGTACGGTTGGTGCAAAAACTCTGATTTGCAAACTTTCTGTGGATATTTCGGGTTCTGGCTGTCTGTTATCTCTGCGGAAAACAGCATCAGTAAACATGGACGAGTAAAAAGACTTGTCCATTGGCTGATCCTGCCAATGATCGAAAATTTCATAGGTACGAATCTTTTTGCCGGCTTTAAACCAGTGAGGACGTCCCCACTCTCTGCGGATATAGCCGGAATCGGATTTAACAACATAAGAATAGGTAAAATCTTTGACAGAGCTTCCTAACTCTATCGATACCGACCACGAACCGTTATCATAAGACAATCGCAACGCATTGTCCAGATTATTATTTCCCAGTTCATTAATGTCGCCGACTAAAAATACCGACTCGCCCCATGCCGTATTATAGTCGATATGAAAAGTTAGTTTCATTTGGATTATAAATTTTAGGTTATTATTCAGTGAATCAATTTTATGGCATAAAATTACACATTTCTAACGAAAAACACACAGACAAAACAAAAAACTTGCTTTATCTGTGTGCCTTTTTTATACAGATGTTTTATGTTCTAACCACATCTTGAAGTTCCACAGGAAGTACAGATCAAACATCCTTCCTGATAAACCAATGTCTCCTGTCCGCAATTTGGACATTTCTGACCGCTTGCCTGAGTTCCATTGGGCAGATATTTCTTTAATGCGCGTTCCACACCCATTTTCCAAGTATTGATGGATTCGCTGTTCAATTCAAGACTATTAACCAATTTGATAACCTTGTCGATAGGCATACCATAGCGCAATACTCCGGAAATCAGTTTTGCATAATTCCAATATTCAGGATTGAACTTATCGGACAAACCTTCGATTGTCGTCTTATAGCCGCGTTTGTTGATAAACTGGAAATCGTAGCGCTTGTTACCCTGCTCGTCAATCGCCTTAATGATTTTTCCTTTTGACACAGACTTCGGACAGAAAATACCGTCATCATCATCAGCCAAACCTGTGAAAATTTCATAAGGTTTATCATTTACAAGACCAATGAAAGCAATCCATTTTTCCTTATTGTTTTGGAAACGAACCACATCAGCTTCCAACTCAATAGGACGTTTCAATACTGTATGTTCTTCTACAGCAATGACTTCCTTCTTCTTCTCCTTCTTCTTCTGAGTTGCAACCAAAACGCCTGAACGGGAACCGTCGCGATATACTGTACATCCCTTACAACCCACTTTCCAAGCCTGAAGATACAGATCGTTAATCAAATCCTCTGATACATCCGACGGCAAATTGATAGTTACACTGATTGAATGGTCAACCCACTTCTGTATACGCCCTTGCATATTCACTTTTTCCAACCAGTTGATATCGTTCGATGTTGCCTTATAATACGGAGAACGCTTGATCAGTTCATCTATTTCTTCTTGTGTATAATCATGTTTTACCTGAATGCCGTTAATCTCCATCCATGTAATGAACTTATGATGATAAACGATATATTCCTCAAAAGCATCACCGTTTTCATCCACAAAGTCAATTCGAACACTCGGGTCATTCGGATTCACCTTTCTTCTACGTTTATAGACAGGTAAAAAGACAGGCTCGATACCGGAAGTTGTCTGTGTCATCAAACTGGTTGTACCGGTTGGGGCAATTGTCAGGCAGGCAATATTGCGTCGGCCGTATTTCACCATATCTTCATACAGCTTCGGATCCGCTTCCTTCAAACGATTAATGAACGGATTGTTTTTCTCGCGTTCGGCATCAAACACTTCGAATGCGCCACGCTCTTTCGCCATATTGACAGATGAGCCGTAAGCAGCCAATGCCAACGCCTTATGTACTTCTTCTGAGAAATCAGTTGCCTCTACTGTTCCATAACGAAGTCCCATAGCGGCAATCATGTCGCCTTCTCCTGTTGTACCGACACCCGTACGACGTCCCTGAAGCGTTTTGCGGCGAATCTTGTTCCACAAATTAAGTTCCGTCTGTTTTACTTCAAGTGTTTCAGGATCGGATTCTATTTTTGCCAAGATCTTGTCAATCTTTTCCATCTCCAGATCAATGATGTCGTCCATCATTCTCTGAGCTGCAGCCACATGTTTACGGAACAGGTCGTAGTCAAAATAAGCATCTTTTGTAAACGGATTTACCACGTAAGAATACAAATTAATTGCTATCAGGCGACAACTGTCGTAAGGACACAAAGGTATTTCGCCACACGGATTGGTCGAAATGGTTTTGAAACCCAAATCTGCATAGCAGTCAGGCACTGATTCACGTATGATAGTATCCCAAAACAAGACACCTGGCTCAGCGCTCTGCCATGCGTTGTGAACAATCTTACGCCAAAGAGCCACCGCATCTATAGTTTTCTTATATTTGGGATTTTCCGAATCGATCGGATAAGTCTGCGTATATTCCGATTGGGATTCCACAGCCTTCATAAATTCATCATCAATCCGAACGGAAACATTCGCACCGGTCACTTTTCCTTCTGTCATCTTTGCGTCAATAAACGCTTCGCTGTCGGGATGCTTTATGCTTACCGACAACATTAACGCACCGCGACGACCATCCTGAGCCACTTCGCGAGTTGAATTGGAATAGCGTTCCATAAACGGAACCAGACCGGTTGATGTCAAAGCGGAGTTTTTAACCGGTGAACCTTTCGGACGGATATGCGACAAATCGTGTCCAACTCCACCACGGCGTTTCATCAACTGAACTTGTTCTTCGTCTATCTTGATGATACCCCCATACGAATCAGGACTTCCATCCAAACCGATCACGAAACAGTTTGACAACGAACCGACCTGAAAATTGTTGCCGATTCCTGCCATAGGGCTACCTTGCGGAATTATATAGTTGAAATTTTTAATCAAGTCAAAAATTTCATCTTCCGACATCGGATTCTTGTACTTGCTTTCAATCCGGGCCAATTCTCTCGCTATACGACGATGCATGTCATCCGGTGTTTTCTCATAAATATTACCGAAAGAATCTTTCAAAGCGTACTTATTGACCCAAACCCTTGCAGCCAATTCATCCCCTCGGAAATATTCACAGGAAGCGTTAAACGCCTCCTCATAACTATAAATATTTTGTTCCACTTTTATATATTTTGAAGGATTGTTTATCACTTTTGCAAAGATTGCAAAAAAATATTTACCATCAAAATATATAACAATTATTTTTCAGATTATTTCAAAGTTTTCCAAATC
>OHBW01000451.1_pt1 | contig 19683 bp, 20 predicted proteins | sample 1577411 | NCBI WGS metagenome assembly OHBW01 (sample SAMEA3879534, study PRJEB24766) | human gut metagenome | biome: human-associated habitat; feature: feces | place: USA | collected 1985/1987 | reverse complement strand
TTCCATTGCTCCTAATATAGCACATAAATTTGCTTCAAACCACTTTACATTAGAAAAATCAATAATTATATCAATATTTTCATATTCCTTTAATTGATGGTATAATCGTACAAATTCCAAATAACCATTATAATCAGTTCTTATATTTTGAGGTGATAAATAATGTCTCACAGCATTTCTATTTTTTATTTAACTACAAACATATAAAAAATCCCCGACACGCTTGCCAGGGAATGCTGCTTTTTGTTTCAAAAGGTGTATTTTAACTACTTCATATTTCTACCTCCTTTCTATTATATAATGACAGAGAAAAGTTGTATATAATTTTATAGAAATATTGTATATCAGAACTGCCATAGATTATAATTGACAGTTACAGCTAATACCGGAGTGAGTCCGTTCTTTCCTACACCATACCCGGCTGACAAACCAAGCCCCCAGCGTTTGGGCTTACCAACAATATCCCGATAGATATATTGAGTTTCATATACTGTTTTGGGATAAACCCGGAGCTCATCAAGTCTGGGCTGAACACCGCTTACCTTTGCATAGTAGTTGCTATCCTGGTATTCCTTATACTCACGCAAATGATAGCAAGTGTCACTCGCATGGATTGTGTCTGAATTATCAATCCAGGCGATATAAGGTTGAGGAGACAGAATATACTGAGTATCGACATCTACCTTCGTAACTACATGGACAGATGTAACCGTATCAGCCGCCCCAATATATCTTGAAGTTGGCGAACGACTGCACCAACCTAAAGTAAAAGCCAGTGCAGTGATCAATATGTAGAGAAGCCATTTCATCGCAACAAATCTTTGTATTCCTCCTTAGTATCAAAGCACGGACACATCTTCGTCCACTCGTTAGGCTCAACAATGCCGTCACCATTAAGATCAGGTGATGTATCACGATGTCCCAGCACCTCCTTGATATTAGGGTACTGCTTAATCAGTTTAGCTATCAGTTCGCGCAATGCTTCCTTCTGTTCCGGCGTTCTGGTGTCGGCCGCCTTACCGTGCACATCCAGCCCTCCCACATAGCAGATGCCGATGGAATGTTTGTTATATGACACGCCCGAGAATCCCTTGCTGTTGCAGTGTGCTCCGTCGATCGTGAGCGAACGACCAACTTCTACAGTACCGTCCAATCTTACCACATAATTATACCCGATACATTGGAAACCACGAGCCACGTGCATCTGATTAATCTCTTTTCTACCTATATCCTGCCCTGCCTTAGTCGCCGAGCAGTGAACTACAATTGCATCTATCTTATTCATTTCTTCTCCTCCTTTTTTGTTACTTCTTCAATGATTTCTCCAGCTGCGCTATACTTTTTCTTAATATACCCAACCAGCAGCCGCTTTATACTCACCTTGTTCTTAATACCGTGAATTGCGCAAATATGATCGGCAATACTGTCAAACTCGAATATGAATGCTAATCCCAGCCCACACATGGAACTGATTGTATAAGAGCAGATACCAACTGGTTGGAGAATAGCAACACCCAATCCAAATCCAAGTACTAAATACGAATTATACTCTATGAACTTGCACATCGTCCTTCGTCCGGCTCGGCTGAAGCGGAAATCCTCTCCCCTCTTCACTACTGAATCAATAATACCAAGAACGAAATCCGCAATGATCATCACGACGATAAATGCCAGCATCCAGCGAAGCTCAAAGACTACCCCTTTTATCTCTCCAATAAAGGAGTAAGCCCCGGCTACAAGTAGCTGCGGGGCTATTATGGTAATCAGATTCTGCATTACTCCTTATTTACCTTACCACCGAATAACTTGGCCAGCCACTCAGACGTAACCACTGACACAATTCCAGTCGATGCCAGTGCCACAAATAACGAGTCTATCAATACAACCCAAATGCTTGCATCCGAAGGCGGAAAACCGAGATTCATCCACCAACTGAAGAAGGTAACGACTACACCGACAACGGCCGTCACCCACATAGTTACCCATTTGTTCATCGGATTGCTCAACTTTGAGGCAATAAAACCTACCACAGATGGAACAACGATCGACACCAGTCCGGTGAAGCTGGCAAATCCGGTCAGGAACTCCGGAACGGAAGGTTCTACACTAGCGGAAGTTTCCGCGAAAACACTCACTACACACATCAACAGTGCGACACACATGAAAACGAATCTTTTCATACAATTAAGGTTTTAGTTAAACAATATGTCTTTATATATCTCTCGCATACCGGATTTTGGCAGCATTTATAATACGACAAACGCCCACAAGCGCATTCCGGTAATGGAACACGCTCATGGGCGTTATCTCATAAGTCACACACAAATCTACTCATTTACCAAAGCTTTCCAGCGAAGATAAATGATGCAAAAACGAACAAAGAATAAAAGGTTTCAAATCGACTGACAAACCGTGTCAGTAACATCTTCAGCAGGTTGTATCAGACTCTGTAGCCATTCCTCAACAGAGTTTTGAAATCCGTTTTCGACAGCTATTTCCCAGGTAATGTGTATATCTTTACCTATTCTTATCTTTTTCATAATTACATTATAACATTTCTTCAAAGGCTTTCTTGACAAATGCCTTGTAGCCGCCGTTGATATACTTTCTGATGACTTCTACTTCTTCGTCAGTAGCTTCAATCTCGCCTTCCTTATAGATTCTCTGTGCAAGGTCTAATTCTCCCAAGTCAGAAGTTTCACGATAGATATAGTTCCCCAGCTCTTTCGAAATGTCACGAGGTTCCAGGTTGCCTTCAATGTCCCTTGTAGGGACAGCTTTAAAATTCAGTTTTTTCATAATTAAATAGTTTTTATAGAAAGTTTTATTTAGAATGTTCCAAGTTTGGGTGATTCATAATAGACATTAAGATATACAGCACAATTCCCATCTGTAAGACCATATACGCCTCCTACTGGAGCATTATAAGCAGTTGTATAAACAAAATAAGTAGTTTGCCGTTCTCGTACGCAAGCTATAGGAAAATATGTATCTCGTATTGGTGTTATCTGAACTTTATAAGAAGTGTTCCCTATATTGTGAGTTACCTTATATGCTCCTGTGGCTGTTCTTGATACAGAAAATGTAATAGGTTTTCCCGAACTATTTGGTATATTAGTTCCGATTTTATCAATAATACTTCCCGAACTTGATATATAAGCTGAATATATACATTTAGCATAATGGACTATATATCTTGTAGAACTTCCACTAATCGTGTAAGTTAAATTTATACCTACTTGGTCAATAGTTATTCCTGCTTTATTGCTATCCAGCAAACTCATTTCATAAGCTCCGTATTTACCTCTATAAATTTTGTTATCTATTGTACTTTTACCAATAACATTTAATTCTGAAGGAGATAATGTTCCTATTACTTTACTCCCATCATCAAGGAATGTAGATAAATTAAAAGCTGGATAGTACCCGTTTACTCCATTTTGTAAAAATATACTCAAAAGAGTATCACTTCCAGTTGACAGCTTTATACCATCCTTATTTACTAAAGTATTTATCCCTTCATCGTTGACAGCGTTCAGCGTTTTGGCTACAAGAGTATTTGTATCAATAAGACTTGTACGAATATATCCCCCGTTGATGATAGTATTTCCGGCTGCTGCTTTATTAGCCATATCGGTGTAGCTGGAATATCCTAATTTTTTAGCAATATCATCTTTTGAAGAAGTAACGTCGCTTGAATTAGCCTTGCCGTTAATAGTGCTTTGCAAACTACTATTAAGAGAACTGAAGGTAATCTTTCCTTGCAATGATATTGCTTTACCAAGTATGGTTATCGTATTTTCAGTAATACTTATTCCAGCTTTAATTTCTTCGGTTGTGGAATAGTCACCTTCTGAATAACACCAATCCGTTGCTCTTTCTCCTTCTTCGACTTTAACCCCGCTAACAGTCAAATTGATCCCGTTATCTGTTCCTAAGCTCGGGTCTAATTTGAAGTGCTCTGAATAAAAGGTAATTCCTTGATAATTGCTATTTGCTGTTACAGGTATTCCATTGCTAACACCTTGACGTGCCGATGATGCAGCGCCATTTGAGAAATACACAGCTAAATTGCCTGTTCCTGAACCTTTCCATGAAACAGTATAAATAGTTCCTGATTTTAGAGGCGCTACAAATGTAAGGTATGTCACTAACTGATACTTGTTAGCAGTCCATGGGCCTTTCGAATTTAAAGCTAAATTGTTTCTATTACTATCTACCTTATAAGCATATACCTTTGTAAAATAGGCTGAGCCAAAGTTTGAACTACCATTAATCTGAAACCATATAGCAGCTTTTATGTATCCAGCAGGTATTGTTATATATCCTGATACTTTTTGCCATCCTGTGGTTTTAGCACCTAAAAATGAAGCTCTTATCCAATTATTCCCTCCACTTGCTGTTTTTAATAGAAGACCAATCCCTACTTCGTAATTTGCCAATGAAGCATTTACATAAGCAGAAATGTAATACTTTTCTCCCTCCGTAACAGCTACATAATTTATCCCTTGTACATCACGTTGAGTAGACTTCATGCAATAACTTGTCGGACAGCTATTGTTTGCTGTTGCAGAACTAACACGTGAACCTCCAGTATAGAGCAAGCTGTAATTAGCATCATCGAAGCAACTGTCAGGAACAATGTTGGTTATCTTGCTCACACTTGTAACCTTAGAAGAAATACCAATCCAAATATTATCTGGCTGTAACGCGACTTCTGCTTTGCTTACACGTGTAGTCAGCGCTGACAAATTGTTATTAGTCTGATTAAGGTTGTTCTGAACGGCAGTTACTTCTGACTTTTCAGCTTTTAAGGACAAGCTATTGCTTAACTGCGTAATGGAAGTCTGCATAGATGATACGGTGGTAATCGTTGCATACTTCTTGTCTGCATTTTGTCCGGCTGTTGTTATAGCATCATTTTTAGCCTGATTTGCCTTGTTGGTAGCATCAGTAGCAGCAGTACTTATTGCTGAAGTCTTTGCATCATTCGCCTTTTTGGTTGCATCGCTCGCTGCCGTATTAATTATTTCCTGCTTAATAGTAGTAATTTCAGTAGAAGAGACCTTACTATTAATTTCACCTTCTAATACACTGAATTGTGATGTTACCTCTTTTTTGTATTCAGTCAAAGAAGAATTAACTTCTCCTACAGCACTATCTGTATATTCCTTAGAAGAAGTAACGGCAGCAGTAATGCTGTTGTTGGTTTGTTCAAATTGCGAACTTACCGTTTTCTTATAAGAACTTAAATCGTTGGCTATACCTTGCGCATAGTCACGTGCCGCATTCGATATTGCCGTTAGAGCCGTCGTTCTCTGTGTATAATACGTTGTTTGCTTAGTCGAAAAGTCAGACGGAATAGCGATCGTTTCTGGAGAAGAAGCCGTAAGAGTTACCAGCTCAGCCCGGTAAGCTGTATAAGCATTGTTATAGGCAGTCGGAGTACCTAACGAATACTTATTATATCCGTTTGCTACCTGAGTCTTGTCTGCATCAATACGTGCAATTTCCTCTTTCAATGATTGCTTTTCTGTCGGGGAGATAGAGCCGTCAGAAGCCCAGCTATCCAATCTACTTTTAGCTTCATTAGCGTCACTTTGTGCATTGTCGGCTGCCACTTTTGCGTTGGCTGCATCTTTTATTGCCTGATTTGCTTGTTGTTGAGCTTTGTCCGCCGTCTGCTGAGCTGCATCTGCAAGGGATTTGGCTTTTGCAGATATAGCATTTAGCATATCAGTACGAGCATCGTAGTAGTCTTTAAATTTACTTCTGAATGTGGTTCCAGATATGTTGCTTGTAGTAGAAAGGCTCGAGAGCAGAGGAGTGATATAAGTACTTAATGCACTATAAGCTGTATCGTATGCAGTCTTGCTTACTCCATATTTATCAGCACTTGCATCATTTTTCGACTTTTCCGATACAATGATGTCCCATTCTTTTTTAGTTTCCTGTTTTTCCTGTGCAGTCAGCTTGTTGTCGTTTGCTATATCAGACAACAGGGAGTTAGCTGTAGCAGCACTTTGAACCGCATTGTTGGCTGTCTGTTGTGCACTATCAGCGGCTTGTTTGGCTGCATCTGCCGAAGCCTGGGCTTGATTAGCCTTAGTATCGTCTGTATATTTTGATGCAAGTTCCCAATGTCCTATTGAAAACTGAGCATTAGCTTGTTTGGCAGTTTTGCATCGTAACAAATCGTTATTGTAGCTTCCGTATGTGGCATTTACCCATAAGTCTCCAACATCGTATGCAGAAGAATTTGTCGGAGTACTAACAAACACTCTTCTTTTACCGTCTGCCGTATCTTGTGCCGCCTTAGCGTTTGCCAAAGCCTTAGTAATGTCTGAATCAGTTATTACCTGCCATACATAAGAAGCACCCGACATCTGGAAACGGTACGCCTTGCCGTTCCCATCATAATATAAGTCACCTAAGTGTCTGTCCTTGGCTTCATTTGTAGTCCAATTAACGGCAGGTTCGTTGCTTAACGTAGGAACTGGCTCATAGAACCATGTTTCAATAGCTCCGTCTACCTGATTCTTTACAGCCTCTAAATCCTTCGATAATTGATTAACAAATGATATATTTTCAGATAAATCAGATATAGCGTCGTCTACCTTAGAATTTACATCATCTATTGCACCATCTATGTAGTCTTTAAGGCTTTCCCCTGAACTGAATCTTATCGTATCAGCAATGATCATAACTTCTGAACGGGAAAAAGAAACAAATTCCTTACCGTCTAGTGAATAGGAATTGATACCACGATATAACTTGAAATAAGGTGCATCATTGCCGTAAGCAGACAAGATAATAGCTGCCTGACGTGTAGCGTCAGTTTTGTTGCCTAACTGCACAATATCATCGCCTGCTTTTGGTTCTGTAGAGCCTGCATCGCAATCGGTCTTAGACAAGTCTATATAATTGTCTCCAACGCCAACAACAGCACGCCAATAATAGGTGTTAGTTACATTCTCGTTCACACCTTCTTTAACATTAAAGGTCTGTGCTCTTGCTAAATCTCCGACAACAAATTCCTGTTCGATTGTCTTTTCTCCGTCTGTATTCTCAAAATAGCAGCGGTAATAATTTCCTTTATCTTCTACTTTAATGCACGACATCGAAGCCAGAGTAAGAATTATCTGTCCTCCTACATGCTTAATTTGCTGGATAAGCAACTGAATGAAAGTCGCAACCTTTCTGACAAGCATACGGTCTACCTCCAAGTAGCTGTCACCGTTTTCGTCTTTCTTCAGACAGAATCCAGCTCCCAAAGCACCCATAGAGAAATTGGCCGACTTCATACCGTCCCTGACCAGAATGGAAAGCAAATCGGCAGCACCTTGTTCGTCAATATTGGCTCCTTTCAAGCCTTTTTTATATTCTCCTATCGTCAATGCACCACGCAATACCAGTGAGAGTAATTCTGCTGCGCCTTGCGCATCGATATTTGCTCCGGAAATTCCAGAAGCAAACACTCTCCTCCCAGTAACTTTAGCAGAAAGCTGGTTCCGTCTGACTGGTCCTTACGAAGGAAGATTTTTAATGCCCGTAGTGCAGAAAACGTATTACTATCACTTGGAGCAGTTGAATCATTTACTTTGATAAGATATACTCCGCCTTTTCCAAAATATGTTTGTCCCTTGTAGGTTAAGGACTCGACATCACTTTCAATTTCACCGATGCGTGAATAAGGCATACTTTCCCCAATCGTGTAAACTGGAGAATCCCACGGAATATCAAGATTCATTTCCCATCCCAAGACACGTGAAATGCGCCCATTTTCAAAATATGTATCATCTACGAGATTGATACGTTGACCAAATTCGAAAGTTCGTGATATCAAATCCTCTTTAACCCATGAGCTTCTTAGGGTAGTCGGATAGGTACCGTCATCCTTTTTTACCTTGTCGGCATACTTCTGCGCCTTTCCCTTCAGTTCCTGCTCGGCTTCTGGAATATACTGGTCGGACACCAATTGGATATCAAAACCTGAAAGAATATATTCATCGCCGTTGGCAGGATACATCATATCATCCGGTAATGGTCGGCCATAATCTTCATTGCGGACAATCTCCCAAAGTTGATCTCCCCGACTTTCATCTTTCGGCTTGGGATTGAAGATTACGCCAAACTCCATACCATTCAGCTTCCCTGACTGAAACTGAATTTTCAATTCTTCACCTTCAAGAATATACTCTTCTTTGAACTCTAACCCAGCATCCTTGTAGCGATAGTACGTAATAGTTTCTTTCGTGCCGTCCTCATTCTCCACTTCTTCGGTTCGTGTGTGTACGTCTGATAAAGTGCCAACACGTCGGGGATAGACATCATCAAATACCACCACGTCCTCAATGGCTTCTTCCTGCGACATACCTTCGTATGCATCAATATAGGGAGTGTCAGCCGGAAGCATAAGCCGTTTCTGGACTACGCCGTTCACCACTACCTGCTCATCGGTCGGACGGTAGTTTGTGGGGATATTCTTTGTTGAACCAAACGCATAGATACGGGTGGCATAAGTACCCTGGCTTTCGCTGCGGGTGATAGACGACGCTTCGACACCACGCTCGATTTTAACGGCATCTCCGAATTCATTTCGCCCAAAATGTATCACGTTGTCCGTTATCCAGCAATCGCAGTTCCACTTATCCTCACCCGCCATTGAGAATAAGGCATCCAACAGGTTCATGTTGTCGTAGGTCATCGCCACGGCCTTATTCTCTACTGTATCGTCTATGCTGAAAATAAAGTCTGTTCCTTTATATGTATATCCCAATGCTTTCAGGTTACGAAGGAATACCCCGAGCTGCACATCAAGGGCTGCTGTAAGCGACCAGGATGCTTCATTTCCTGCATGTTCCGGAGTGTATTTAAATATTTTATTCTTCCACTTCCAGTAATAGGCGTTCATCTGGAGATTATAATCATAGCCGCCAGTTGAAGTGTTGTAAGTAGGCTTCTGAAGGTCAGTTATCTCATAGATTTTCGCCAGCTTTCCACCTAATGATTCATCAAGGACACCGGATAAATCTACATAATCACCAAGTTTAAACTGGACAGGCTTAGCAACCGAAAAAGGAAGAATTATATAGTCTTCCTTCATCAGAGTGAACTTTCCTTTAGCTCCCTTATTAATAGGGATGGAAAGTCTTGTTTTACCTGATATGTCTTTAATGTCTATCATATCCCCAAAGTTCATAAATAGAAAATAGAAGCCCTAAAAATCAGGACTCCCATTTGAAACAATAAGGTGAATGTTTGTTATTCGCTTCTTTCCATAGGATTAGGCTCTTCAAATTTGCTCGAAATTTTACCAAAACAGCGATCAGAACTCATCCCATAAGAAATGCTTTTTCCAAGATAAATCAACTTGTATATTTCATCTCCCAATGCTGGAACTTTGATATTTACGGCACCTTTCTCCAGTTCTGTCTGAAAAGCTTTTTTCTTTGATCGATAATCGTTCTCTGAATTTCCCTCGATCGTAAACTGTAGAGTGATTTCTCGTGAGTCTACTTTTGCGTTGTCAGTAATCACACGTTTGCCATGTTCCAGCCGGCTTTCATCCTCAATGTAGTCTTTCATCTCATTGAATCCGTCGATTGCATCGAGAAAACCGTCCCCCATGCGGACACCCCATGAGCCCCATGCATCTTTCCCATTGATAAATAAATCTCCTGTCATAGTCTTGCTGTATTATGTTTCACCTCGGCGATGTCAGCCTTTATATCTTTCAGGTATTTGGCTGAATCTTCTGTATTCTCTCTGATTTGCTGCAACTCCAAATAGGAATTAGCCAAAATGGTACGTGTTTCGTCTGCGATGTTGTATAGCCCATTTGCTTGCACTATCAAGGAACTGATGGAACCTCGCAGTTCCGTAATGGCCACTGTCTGTTGCTGTTCTGCTGTCTCAATGCGAAGATTAGACTCATACACGGCAGTGAACCGCCCGCTCAGTTCCCCGGCATCCTCATGCGTCATTTCTGTACCAAATCCTCGGCTGGAGGCAGACTGCTGCTCGGAGGAAGAGCTATCCCATCCCATAGCCTGCATGATGGCGTTACGCTCAGCTAAGGCATCACTTACCATCTGTTCCCATTGAGATTTGAGATTACTTTGTTCAGTACTAGACAAAGTACCGTCCGTCATCGAGTTTGCGAAGCTCTTATACCATTCTTTCAAACGATTTGCATAGGTATCTGACATCATGCTCTCAACCACTGCCTGCTGCATCATCTTCTCGAAATCTTCCGCAAAATCCTCTGCATCTGACTCCATGTCAAGTAATTGTTTTTTGAACTCATCTCGAATAGTGTCGAACGAGGTGTCGGTCAGCTTTTCGCGGTAAGTATCCTCCAGTTCATCGAGTTGCTTCCAATATTCAATGTAGCTGTCCATATACTGCGAAGCGTTCTCATATCCATCGTCGGCATATTGCTTGATTTTTGAATAGAGATCAGTGGCGTTGTTGGCCACGTTGTACATCTGTTCACTAGTCAGGTTCCAAAAATCACTGGCACTTGTCACTGAAACTCCAGCAGCTTCACTGACACGTTTCCAATCTTCAGCAGACATAGCGTCATTGACTCTCTTGTTACTAGAATGTGTACCTCCAATGCCAAGGAAACCATTACTGTATGCAGCGCCAGACCTTCTCATCATCTCTTGTGTATTGGCTATCTGTGCTTCTATATCCTTCTTCTGCTGCTCGTATATTCCAGAGGCATCAGCAACAGCACTTTCGTTCATTTTCTCAGCCAAATTATCCAAAGCAGATTTTAAATCTTCATTTGACTGTGTAAGTAATTCAATATCAGAATGAAGAGTTTTATCACTATCCCCCCCTAAATCAAGTAGCCCAAAAGTTCCAAACTCTAATACTTCACGAACTACTCCAAATACATTTTTAGTTAGATTTTTATTGAAGTTTTCTAATCCTTGTGAACTGATTGCATCCATTAAAGAAAATGCCGCTCCAATTATTCCACCAACTTTACTACCCACCTCTGAAAACACGTCAGCTATGTTTCCTGCGAGACTACCGATTTGGGAAAGAGACATTTCAGAGTTGGAGCCAAGCTGTGTAATTGCATTAGATAATGTTACGATATTATTTGTCGCCTTATCCGTTGATTTCTGTACATTGGTCTGAGCGTTCTGCTGCTTTTTCTGAGCATCGTTCAGCTTTTTCGTGGCCGCTTCCTTCTGCATATCCGTACCATTCTTCATGGCTTCATTATATTCTTCCTGAGCTTGTGTCAGTTCCTCCTGAGCCTTAGCCAGTTCGCTTAATTGTTCAGGTAAATCAGCCAGCAATCCTCCTTTGTCAATAAGGGTTGACTGGATGTTGTTTAACGCTTCGTCAATTACCTTCTTCTGGTCAACGGCCATATTCTTATACTCATCCGAGTTCTTAAAATCTCTAAGCTGCTGCTTTACTTTGCTCAAAGACTCTTTAGATACCTTATCCAAGTCACCGAAGACAAGTTCCCAGTTGATACCTTGCTTCAGTTTTTCAAGATCAAGGGAGGAAAGAGCCTTCTCCATTTCTTTCTGGAGTATGTCCTTGTCTCCCTGAGTAGTGGCCTCTGAGATTTTACGGGTGTACTCATCGGTAATTGCCTGTCTTTTTTGCATGAACGTTCCGTAGTTTTTCAGGTAGCGTTCGTTAGCTTCAATAGCAGCCTGATTTTCAGTGTCTGTAATTGCGGCTAGACCTTTTTCACGTGATTGCATGGCATTTGACGCACGATTTCCCAATACATCCCGCTGTTCAGACGTAAGCTTTCCACCTTGTGCATCTTCCCATTTTTTACGTTGCTTCTTAATTTCGTCGATTTCTTTCTGGTAATCCAGCTCAATCTGTCTACGCTTCTTTTCAGCTCCATCTTCCATCAGGTTAATTTCGTTCTGCTGATTGGTTCTACGAATCTGAAGGAGTTCTTCTGCAAGCTGTTGCTGCTCTTTCTTTTGTCGCTCGGAGTCTTTTAAAATTGTGCTAGAATCAGAATACTTTTCAATCTGGGACTGAGCTTCTTGTATCTGCTGAGTATATCTATTCCATTCTTCAGAATTTTTCTCAGATACATCTAACGCATCACGAGCCGCTTCAGCTTCTTTCTTTTTATCTTCCCAATACTTTTTGTTTTTTGTTTCATCATTTGTCTTTCCTCTATTATTCAGTTCCCGTTCAATAGCTTGCTTCTCGGCTTGCAACTGTTCGTTGGTCTTGATACCAGGCAATATTCCATTCAATATTTTGCCATTTTTGACAGAATTTCCTAGCTTTTGAGCATTTTCCAAACGTTTCATCAAACGTTCTCTCACGTCCACCTCTTTTTGAAGTTGCTCATTAGAATAGCCAGAAAGGTCTGAGAGTATTTCATCATGTCGTTTCTTATTAACTTCCTCCTGTTTCAGATCACGCTGCTTAATAAGATTGTTCTTTTCATTAACCAATGACTGTATGGATAATCCAGCACCAGACTGCGATGCCGATTTAATGGCTTCATTCAGTTTATTGATTTCCGCATTCAATCTATTTAGTTCTTCTTGATCGGAAACATTTCTTCTTCGTTCATCTTCCTCATTAATTTGTTTTTTTATATTCAAAATATCACGAAGCATGTCTGCCTCTGTTTTATATTTCTTGAATATGTCTGGATATTTTTGCTCAAGACGAATCAATGCTTCTTTTCTGTCTTCAGTAGAAGACTGTTCATCCTGCGCTACTGACAAAAGCTTTTCAATTTCTTCCTTATGCTCTGCCTCTTTCCTTGCTGCCTCCTCAACAGATTTATTGTATGCATCAATTCCCTTCTTGCATTTATCAAGATTACTAGCATAATTTAACAAAGCGGCACTCGTGACTACCACAACTGTTGCTATCGCAGCATACGGATTAACGCTCATTGCCAAATTCAATGCCTTTTGCGCTACAGTCTGTGCTTTAGTTACAAGTATTGCAAGCTCCATACGTGCAGTCAACGCATCTTGAGTAATTCTCGTAACAATTAGAGCCGTTTTATAAGTTCCATAAGTAGCTATCAATCCCAATAAGACCTTACCTACCGTTTCATAGTTCTCAATCAGCCCCTTCACAGCAGATATTCCGGAGGATGCTATTCCTTGTGTGTCCTTACCGATTTCATTGAGCATGGTGTCCCAAGCATCCCCAAGATTACTTAACTGCCCCGTAAGAGATTTTGACTGCTCCTGCATCAAATTATAATAGATTCCGGATTCGCTGGTCATGTTCTTGAATGCCTGTTCTACTTCCTTAAAGCCAACCTTACCTGCTGTGACCAAACCGGAAACTTCGTCCTTTGTAACACCAAGAACCTTTGCCAGTTCTTCATAAATAGGGATACCACGTCCTGCAAATTGACGAATATCTGTGGCATAAGCTCTACCCTGCGTCCTTAATGTACCATAGAGATAAGCAATTTCACTGAGTTGAGATCCAACACCAGCCGCAACATTACCAAGCATCACCAGTTCATCGCCAACACTCTCTGCGGATGATCCATAAGCCAACATTTGTTTAGCAGAGGATGCTACTCCCTGAAGATCAAAAGGAGTTTTCGCAGCTATATCCACCAGTTCTGACATCAACTTATCTGCTTTTTCCTTACTTTTTAGCATGGTTGAAAAAGCAATTTCAAGTTGCTGGAACTGCCCTCTTACATTAACAAGCTCTGTAACAAAGTTTTTCAAGGCTGTAACCCCACCAATCACGCCTAATACTTTTGTCAAGGAAACGGACATCTTTTCATTGGCTTCTACAGTTTCACCTGCTTCCTCTTTGAAAGCTGCATATTCATCTTTCAATTTTTTTACTGTAAGACGTGCCTCTGCCTGCTGTTGAGTAAGTCCAAACAAAACATCTTTCTGCTCCCTTAACTTATTGGTTTGAGCTTTTACCTGCTCCGACATACCACTGGTATCACCACCCGACTTTACAGTTTCTCGGTATTTCTCTTTCAGTAAAGTAAGCTCATTTTGTAATTGCCTAATGATCCCCCTTTGTGATGTAATATTTGCTGAGAGGTTGTTTACTGTTTGTGAAGCGCTGTAAATCCCATTTTTGAAATCGTGCTCCATTACGGCTCCAGCCTTGGCCGCCTCAGTCACCAGCCCCATCATTTGTTGGCGAGCAGATGCCAGTTGAGTCTCCAATGCCTTGGCGGCTGCGGGGGATTTGTTTACGTCCATCTTTTTGAGTTGGGCTTCCAACTTCTCACATTCCTTCCTCAGACGGATAACCTCATCATAATCTGAACTGACTTTAAAGTATAGTGTAGCCATATCTATTTCTTGTTTCTTCTTCTGCGTGAAGCCATGTCCTTACCCTTCACCTTTGTAACCTTCGTCCCGGTAACGGTATGGAGCTTGTCACGCTGCATTAATACTAAATTCCTGTATGGTATCTCATAGACCACCTCCCGGTATGACAGATGCAGATTTTCCATGAACGACGCTATCTGTCCCAAAAGAGTATCATTTCCTACAACCTCGGTTTCGCTGCCAGCAGGCTTACGTTCCTCGCCAAGCTGACAGCTTTGAGAAAAACCTTTGAGTCAATCATGGAAAAGGCTTCATCTAATGCGTTCACATTCTCTTCATATGTTCCTTTTGCCAGTTCTTCTCTCAGACTTTCGTCACCAGCTATCAGCCAGGATAATGCCTTGGAATAAGCCTCGCTTTCTCCCAAGGAGAGCAGAACATTTTTCAAGTTTTCGGCCTCTTGTATGCCTGACAGATGGGAAATGGCTCCGGCAAGTTTGTGGATCGTTGGAGGATAAACCGTGTAGGCTTTACCGGCGACAAACACCGTCCTGAAATCACTGCCAATAATGGATTCTGATATGATTTTTGCTCCTTGATTCATTCTGATAAAAATTAAGGGGTGAAGCCATAAAGCCCACCCCTGTTATGGAATACAATCTCTACCTATTGGATAGGCATTACACGCCAGCTGTTACCTCTTCGGAATCAAACCAGTATTCCGGAGCGATAGCCGAGTCTTTCGGCTCCAGTTCTACAGCACTCACCGGTAGTCCAATGGCCTTATCGGTAGTAGCTTCGCGGGCACCGATGTCGGAGCGAGGAATGACGCAATACTGGTCGTCTTCGGTCAGGGCAACAATCAACTTTTCGATGTTCACCTTACCTCTTGCACGCTTCCAACCCTTATCGGTGTTGATGACATCACCTCCCATGAGGTCTTTCTTCGTCGGATAGTCGTATTCACCAATAGTAAAGTTGACGGTCACGTCGCCCATTTCCTTGTCGCTACGATAGGTCTGACCTGTGAGCTGGTTCTTGTAATTCGTTCGGCTCGCTTCCGCTTCTTCGAGCGTCCACGTATCCTGGTGGATATTCTTTACCTCTTTCAAGGTTTCGCCCTGCAAAAGAGTGTACAAAGCCTTTCCGGTCAAATCTTCTGCTATAGCACTTGTCTCGCCATACCAAAGTTTCTTGATATTCACGGCGGTGATTTTCTTTGCTTCTGCCATATTATTTCACATTTAAAACTTCAAACAAAATTCTTACATTCACATAATGACACTTTAAGGATGTGTCCTCCTCGGTTCCGATTGTGTCGATGGAATAATGATAGGTAGTACCGTCGTAGCGTCCGGTTACGCCATCAAACCGTTCTTTAGCTTGTTTTTCCAACTCGTTCATCCGGATGGTGTTGGCTTCGCCTTCTTTCAGGTCAGGAACGCAAAGGTTCACTTCTGCGAAAGACTTCTTCCAGTACGTCCCCGGCTGTTGCTTCTTAGCATGAATGACGATCCTTTCTGACTTCATCGGACCCGTCAACTTCTTTCCATGAGGAACGATGTCAATTCCGAAAGGCTGGCAATCACGGTAAAGTATGTTCGCTATGTCAGTGGTTACTATCATTTGACTTCCTCCTTTAATCGTTTCTCAGCAAATAGGGCTGCACCAGTCAGGACTTCGTAGCCTTTTGATTCCACAAACGAAGCGTATTCGGCTTCATTCCTTAACTCCAGTCCGTCATCTTGAACTGAATACTTGTTCGACTTACGGAGAGTTCCGGTCCGGTTCTGATAGCTTCCGTTCTTCACAGCGTAATCGACAGCTTCTTTACCAACCTTATCTTCAACAGCTTTTACCTCAGCATAACCTTGGTCGAAAAAGCTATCCACATCCGAAAAATCAAACTTTACATCCATATCTCTGAGTAACCAAAATAATTCGTATTCTTTACCATGTAAACCCTGCCAGTTCCCCGGATATTCGCACCGTCCATACATCTGACCTCATCACCAGCCTTCAGGAAGATTCTCTTCTCACAGACTACGTGATAATTCGGTCGGTACACTTCGCCGTTCTCTGAGGTAAACTCTTTGGTGGAGTTATCGTCACACCGGCATCGACACACATCCCGCCAGCTTTCTCCACCGGTTTCGGGAATAGGCCGGCCGAACTCGTCTGTTTCCATTGGAGTAAAGACTTTAACCTGTAATGTATGCGGAGCGAATATCATAGGAATCTGACTTTTGGTTTATTTGACAGCGTGTCTTCAAGACCGTACTTCTTACACAAGAAAGAGTAATATTCCTTCAAGCCCTGAGTATTCCAGGACATAGAAAAACCGTTCTCGCTGATGGAAGTGGCACGGAGCAATAGAGAGGGGATGAACTTCGCCATAGCTACCGAAACAAGACCGATGTTTGACGGGCCCATCTCATCCTCTCCGCTTATCCCTGAAGACAGACTTATCTCCAAAAGGTCAGCCTCCGACAAATTAATGCCGAAGGTCTGAAACTTCTGTGATATGTAGTCGTTTACTGTCATGCGTTCATGGTGGTCAAATCGAAATTCACAATCAGGTTCGGATTCGTAATCTGCGGAATCCACTCAGCTGTATATTCCAGATAACGTCCGTTCTTGTCCTTGTAACCGGAGATAAGCATATCACCGTCGGCTTGGGTGTAGTTACGTCCCGGTACGCCGTCTACGGCCTCGTATGGTGTATGGAAGCGCATGTAACCAACCTTATCCTGCGGAAGCAAGGTGATACGGTCGTCAGCATAAATCTGCACATTCTTTCCGGTCTGGTCTTTCACGTAATCTTCCTTAATCTCAATGGCCGGAAGGCCGATGCCGGTAAAGACTGAGGAAGCCAGTTGAGAGGTAATCAATCCAGTTGACATATACATTTCGTTACTGGTAAGCTGCATCTTAAACTTATCGCCAAATTCAGCTGAGCCGATAATATTCTTCACGAAAGTACCTCGTGACATAATCATCTTTGGGAAAACACCGTAAATGGATCTCAATTCATTTATCTTCTGTTGCAGATAAGTAATGAAGTTGGCCTTATCTCCAGCTTCTGGAGTGATGAACTTGAACGGAAGTTCGATGTCCAGCAAGTCGATACCGGCAGCGTTGTCGTCCTTGTTCTTCACTTGGGCCTTTCCTGTCATCAACAAAGAACCGAAAACGATGTCCATGCGCTTGTGAGCGGCAAGGAGTACCTGACGGTAATCGTCGTAAATGAAGTTCACGATTTCCTGCATGGCTGCTACCTGGTCAGCAGGTTTAGCTGCATTGTACTTGTCAATCAAGTCCTGCAAATCAGACAAACGGTCAATGGAAATCTGGTAAGCATCACCAAGATAAGCGATTTCCCCATAACCTGAACCGATGTTCCGACGTTCACGGATAGGCTTCTCGCCGTATCGTGAGTTAATGGAACCGGCCATCACGCCAGTAACCTGACCGATGTAGTCCTTGAACACACGGGTAGTCGTTCTTCGGAAATCGAGGTACTGCTGCCAGTAGATTGTATCCTTACGGGTCTGAAGGACGCGCTGGATGACGGCGTTAACGATGTTGGGGTCGTTAAACAGTGTATGAATAGTTAGCATCATATCTTAGTCCTCCTTTCTTTATTCGTTAAACTGAAAATGCGGCATATTTTCTTTGTCCTTCGCATGGAAAGGCATAGCCAGCTTGGTCGGTTCAATCTCAAATGCACGCATAAGCAATGCTACCAAAACAATACCATCCTCCACCTTGGCTCTTTCGTATAAAGCTGAATTCGCCACTACTTTTGGGGTAGTTCCGGCTGATGCACTTGCCTCAAAGAGAACTGTCCCTGCATTGAGCGTAGCGCCGAAGTCGGCGGCTAAGGTCAGTTTATCAAAAGCCTTGTCAGACTTGTCAATTGCGTTTACTGTGGCTCCATGAGTGCCATCACCCAAATTCATGCCGGCATAAGCCAATGAATTCTTCTTTATTTTCAACGTGGTATTGGAGCCGGTTGTATATTTCTCATAAACTTCTACACGGATAGCCACCTGAGCGGTCTTCTTCACCAGATCGGCGGCAATCGGCGTGAAGGATGGAAGGAACGAACCAGCTACAAGGTTGGTCGTGTCCAGCTTGTAAGGCCCTCTGCGTCTTACACCGGTAGAAACGTCATAGCGTTCCTCGACTGACGGTTCAGGCTCAATGTTGTACTTAAATCCTGCTGACATAAATTACTTGTTTTGTTGTTCGACAATAGATTTTGTGTCCGCCTCAATCATTTTGGCGAACTCACTCGCTTCTTTTTCCTGCTTCTGCTCGGCAGTTTCAGGAATTTTAGCGAACTGGAAGCCGCTGTTAGACATATCCTGCTTCATGTCCTTGAAATAAGTATCCAAGTCCGTGTTCTCAGGAATGTTGCGGTCTTTCAGCATAAATTCGGGAATACCGTACTTCTTCGTCACCGCCGAGATTTGAGAATTGCGCTGCGCCTGCGCTTTCTCTGATTCATAAGCAGACAGCTTTTCAGAAAGAGTCTTGTTGGAATCAATCAAAGCCTGGGCCCATGCAGGAACTTCGTCTTTTTTCTCATCCTTCTTTTCGTCTTTCTTTTCTTCCGGATTCTCGATTGGCTTACCGTCTTTAAGGTTATGCTTCTTCTCATAGTTTGCAACTGCTGTGATTCGAGCATCCCCGGCACGGAAATCGCCGTATGAAGTCAGCACGTCCTGAAATGAGATACCCTCCACGATGGAGTTTACCTTCGTTTCGTCCGTTACACCCTCAGCCTTTTTCGTAGCTATACGGGTAAGTGTAGCAGTGTCCACCCCAGGAAATTTCTGTTGCAGTCCTGCCAAGATTTGTTCAAAGATTGTCATACCGTATGAGTTTGATTAATAATTTCATACGGTAAATTTACTTATAGAGAAAAGGAAGGGGAAATTTTAAGGCTAACGATACGAAACAATTAAGAAAATGTTCGTTTTTAGGTAAAAAGAAAGCGTGACTACCGATGTTATCATTTATTGTTTTATGTTAATCATAACATTTTTGACAAAATCTTCTAAGGTTTCTTCTGGTAAAATTCTAGTCTTATTAATAGCAGTATCTAATATATTTTCGTATATCTGTTTTCTGTTACTATCAATATGTAATTTCATACTACGTAAAAAAGGAGTGTTAAAGTTAGCAAAAGATGCTATTTTGAGAAATTCTTTATCATATTTACTCAAATTGTCTTTCATATTTAACCAAGTACAACGATTTAACGTAAATGCAGTAAAATCCGCTAATTGGAGCATTGGTTCTTCTTTAGAAGATTTATATAAGATTCTTTGATTTTCTAATGAATCTCCCAATATAGAGCAGTCTTGAGATGAATTATTTTTAC
>OHBW01000432.1_pt1 | contig 20095 bp, 18 predicted proteins | sample 1577411 | NCBI WGS metagenome assembly OHBW01 (sample SAMEA3879534, study PRJEB24766) | human gut metagenome | biome: human-associated habitat; feature: feces | place: USA | collected 1985/1987 | reverse complement strand
GAAGGAGAAATAAATATGAATAATAAAGTACAAAATATCGTGTTAGGTGTACTTGCAGTAGGGTTAATAGGAATAACTGTAGCATATGCATCATTATCACAACAATTAACAATTAATGGTACAGCAAAAGTTGCAGCAGCTACATGGGATATTCATTTTGAAAGTATGAGCGCAGGAACTGCAACAGGATATGCATCATTACCATCAACTGGTAAACTTGCTATATCAGGTACATCAATATCAGGAAATATAGGAACATTAAAGGCTCCTGGAGATACAATTACATATACATTTAATGTAAAAAATGCAGGATCTATTAATGCAAAAATAAGCTCAATAACAGCACCAAAATTAACATGTGCTCCAGTTGCATCAGGTGGAAGTCAAACAGTTGCAAATAATGTATGTGCTAATTTAACATATACAATTGAATATACTAGTGAAAGTCCAAAAACTATAGCTGTTGGAAATAAATTAACTGCAGGAGCTTCTAAAAATATAACCTTAAAAATAGTTAATAGCAGTAATGCAACACTTGCTTCTGAAGATATTGCAGTAACAGCGTCACCAATGATAATTAATTACGCACAAGATTAATATAATAAAAATAACCCGTTTCCGCTGTTTTAAGTGTCTAAATGTAACCTCAGTGACATGTTTTTTCCGTATTTTCATCCCGGTTTTTACAAAGTGTAATCAATATTTGTTAAACCCATTTTATGTCTTTTCATGAATGTCAATATATAGAAAAAAGTCAGGCAGGATGATATTGTCGCTATGTCATTTTGCCGCTTGCGTCAATGAAGGATATTTTGCCTTACACAGCCGTTTTTATGGTGCCATATCATGTCCTGCGTCTGCCCGTTTTCCAAAAGGCGTCCTTTTAGCCTCTAAAAGGCCACATATTGCACGCTAAAAGGCCACCTTTTAGAAGCTAAAAGATGGCCTTTTGCAACGTGTTGAGTATCAGTGTGTTATGAGGGCGGTTATATCTTACCTTATTAAGTATGTCCTGAGGTGCCATAAAGTGTGTCCCGACGCTGCGTCGGCAGCCGTTTTTTGATATGTTTCTGACTATTTTATGCAGAAACGGAAAATATGAACATACCGCACGAAAATGTCGTAATGCCGGCACGGCTCAAACCTCCTATCTTTGCAGCGGATAAATGAAACAAAAGATATGAAGAGACTATTATTCACATTTGCCATTGCCTGCGCACTCGTTCCTCTTAAAGCGCAGGAGACGCTAACACTTAAACAGTGTCTGAGCATGGGCATTGAAAACAACCTTCAGTTGCAGACCAGGCGCAACGACATAGTCAAGGGCGGACACGCCATAACCGAAAACCGCGCCAAACTGCTGCCGCAGATTAATGCCGTGGTGTCGATGAGCGACAACTTTAACCCGCCTGTGTCGGTAACCGACGGCTCTGCATACGGCAATCCGTACAACGTGACGAAGACACTGCAGTATAACGCCTCGGCAGGACTGCAGCTCCAGATGCCGCTCTACAACCAGACGCTGCTTACGGCGCTCGACATCACAAAGATGATGGACAGCATCAACCGACTGAGTTACGACAAGGCGCGCAACGACCTCATCACTCAGATAGCACAGATGTACTATCTCGCGCAGAGCACAGCCGAGCAGATAGCCATCATCAAGGCAAACATCAGTCGCATGGAGGAGCTGAAGGGCATAACCGACGCCTTCTTCGACAACGGCATGTCGATGGCAGTGGACGTAAAGAGGGTGAGCATTAATCTTGAAAACCTAAAGGTGCAGCGCGACAACGCCGAGGCTATGCTCACGCAGCAGATTAACATGCTGAAGTATGTCATCGACTATCCTGCCGACAAGGCCATTGCGCTTACGCCCGTAGATGCTGCCAGCGTTGAGGCCGTAGAGCTTACCGGACTGTATGAGTCGCTGCCCGAACTGCAACTGTTGCAGAAGCAGGGCGAGCTGTCGGAGAAGCAGCAGAAGATGATTCAGCAGGGCTATCTGCCGTCGCTCACGCTCACGGGCAACTTCACTTACTCTGCCTTCACCGACAAGTTCAGCAACTGGTTCCACTCAGGACCTTCTAACCACTGGTACAACTCATCGGGCCTGGGCATCACGCTGCGCGTACCTGTCTTCGACGGACTGGAGAAACGCTCCAAGATACGCAAGGCAAAGCTCGACGTGGAGAACGCACGCCTGGCATACGACGACGCCCTTAAAGGTCTGCGCACACAATATCTTAACGCCACCAACGACCTGATGAATAGTCGCCGCAACTTCACCAAGCAGCTCGATAACTACCGGCTGGCAGAAGAAGTGTATGCCGTTACATCCGACCGCTACCGCGAAGGCGTGGCGTCGATGACCGAAGTGCTGCAGGACGAGATGCAGATGAGCGAGGCTCAGAACAGCTATGTCACCGCACACTACAGCTACCGGGTTACAGCCCTGTCGCTCCTGAAGCTTACGGGACAGCTCGACTCGCTGCTGAAATAAGCCCTATGTCAGGTCAACATCATACATAACATAAAATCAACATACATCAACAACTTTAAAATATACCACAATGGAAACCCAGAACAACAACATACAGCAGACCAGCACACACGAACAGCAGGCAAAGAAACTGAGAAGACAGCGCACAAGACAAATCGTGGCAAGCATCTTCGGCATAATAATTCTGGTGTGCGGAATAGTTAAGATATCAATGATATTCCTCGACTATAAAGACACAGAGACAAGCAACGACGCTCAGATAGAGCAGTATATCTCGCCCGTAAACCTGCGCGCGTCGGGCTATATTAAGCAGGTTTGCTTCACGGAGCATCAGAACGTGAAGAAGGGCGACACCCTCCTGATACTCGACGACCGCGAATACCGCATACGTGTGATGGAAGCTGAGGCTGCACTTAAAGACGCCATGGCAGGCGCTTCGGTTGTAGGGCAGTCGCTGCAGACGTCAGAGGCCTCGGCATCTGTCTACGAGTCGTCTATCGCCGAAGTTAAGATACGCCTGGCAAAGCTCGAGAAAGACCGCGCACGCTACAAGAATCTGTTGGAGCGCAACGCTGCAACGCCGATACAGCTGGAGCAGATTGAGACCGAATATGAGGCAACGAAGCAGAAACTCGACGGACTAATCTGTCAGCAGAAGGCTGCCAAGTCGGGCGTAAATGAGGTGTCAACGCGCCGCCAAAGCTCTGAGGCTGCCATAGAAAGGGCACGCGCCGCATTGGAGATGGCACGCCTTAACCTCTCTTACACCGTTGTTGTTGCTCCCTGCGACGGCAAGTTAGGACGCCGCACCGTTGAGGACGGACAGTATGTTTCGGCAGGACAGACGCTGACATACATCTTGCCTAACACGCAGAAATGGGTGATAGCCAACTATAAGGAAACTCAGGTTGAGAGCCTGCGCGTGGGCCAGGAGGTTGCACTTACAGTTGACGCAATGGACGGACGCGAGTTTAAGGGACGCATAACGGCCATCTCTGGCGCCACAGGATCAAAGTATTCGCTCGTCCCGACGGACAATTCTGCCGGCAACTTCGTGAAGATTCGCCAGCGCGTTCCTGTCAGAATCGACTTTACCGACATATCAAAGGCCGATAATGAGAAGCTCGCTGCCGGAATGATGGTGGTCGTAAAGGCTAAAAAGCAATAACAAAGCAGGAGATTGGTAATTAAGAATTAAGGATTAAGAATTAAGAAAGCATGCTCTTTTTAATTAAGAATTGGGGATTAAGAATTAAGAAAATATGCTCACGGAGCATTCAACATAAAAGTATTGAGCCATGGAACAAAATGTGATTAGCGTAAGTTATGGGGCAAAATACAAGAATTATCCGTTCTACAACTGGATGCCCAAGCCGCTCGGAATTATCCTGCTGATACTTCTGTTCATACCTATCCTTACGGTTGGCGGCGTATATACCGCCAACAGCGGCGAGATGACGAGCGGACTGGGCATACAGTCGGAACACATACAGTTTGTCGGTTTCGTCACGTCTATAGGCATGGCGGCCTTCTCTCCCTTCTTTTATCAGCTGGTGTGCATACGCCGCGAGAAGATGATGTGCGTAGTGGGGTTCTCTCTTATGTATCTTCTCAGCTATGTGTGCGCCATAACCGACAGCATATTCGTGCTGGCTCTGTGCAGCCTTGTGATGGGTTTTCTGCGCATGGTGCTGATGATGGTCAATCTGTTTACGCTCATACGCTATGCCTTCGGAATGGAGGCCACGCGGAACATAACGCCGGGCAACGAGCCGGACGACGAGCAGGGATGGGACAGGCTGGACTCGGAGAAGAGCAAGAGCATGCCCATGATATACTTGTTCTTCATGATTCTGGGACAGCTCGGCACGTCGCTCACGGCATGGCTGGCATACGAATATCAGTGGCAGGACGTCTACTACTACATGATGGGCATGACGCTCGTGGCAATACTCATAGTCCTCGTTACCATGCCTTACCACGCATACAACGGCCGCCGCTTTCCGATAACGTTCCGTAAGTTTGGCAACGTGGCTGTGTTCAGCTCTATGATGACCTGCGGAATATATGTACTGGTCTACGGCAAGACGCTCGACTGGTTTGCCGACCCAACCATTGTGCGCTCCACTATACTCACCGTTGTGTTTGCCGCAGTGTTCTTCTACATGGAGTGGTCGCACCGCTCACCCTATTTCCTCATGGAGGTGTTCCGCCTGAGGACGATAAACATGGGCATAGTGCTGTTTATTCTGCTCATGGTATTCAACACAAGTTCGATGTTTGTCAACGTGTTTACAGGCGTAGGAATGGAGATAGACAACTGGCAGAACGCTGCGCTGGGCAACTGGAGCATGCTGGGCTACTTCATAGGAGCGGTGATAGCTATAATTCTCGGCTCGCGCAACGTAAAGCTGAAATATCTCTTCGGCCTCGGATTTATGCTCATAGGAGTGTCTGCCCTGTTTATGTATTTCGAGGTGCAGACGGCCGGACTTTATGAAAGGATGAAGTATCCAGTGATTATACGCTCAACAGGCATGATGCTGATCTACTCTCTCACGGCAGTATATGCCAACCAGCGCATGCCCTACAAGTATCTGTCCACATGGATATGCATCATGCTCAGCGTGCGCATGGTTATCGGTCCGGGCATAGGTTCGGCACTATATTCAAACGTGCTGCAGCACCGTCAGCAGCATTACGTAACGATGTTTGCTCAGGATATTGACCGCACCGACACTCAGTCGGCTTCATCCTACGACCAGACCCTGCAGGGAATGCGCTGGCAGGGACGCAGCGAGACCGAGGCAGAGAACATGGCTGCCATGTCGGCAAAGGGCAAAGTGCAGGTGCAGGCCACGCTGTCGGCTGTCAAGGAGATGTCGGGATGGACCTTCTACGGCTGTATTATCTCAATGCTCTTCGTACTCATTTATCCATATAAGAAGAGGAAATTATCTGCTTGGCGCGACTGACGGTCGGCCAAGTCAGATAATTTTATTAACTTAGCGGCCATAAAACATTTGCCGCTATGGAAGATACGTTAAATGAAAATATAGCCGCCCGGCTTGACACACTGCAAAAGAACATAGGCTACAGGGCCGATGTGTGCTCGTCGGGAGGCGTGGTTGATGATTTCCCCTCACGCATGAAAGACGGCTTTGTGTGCTTCGGCATAGGTCTGATAGTATGCCATGAGGGCGAGTTTGAGTTCACCTTGTCGGGCCGTTCATACAAGGCCGCCGCCGGCGAAACCGTGTTTATGCCCGAGGGCATGGTGTTCAGCGCCACACGACGGTCGCCCGACTTGCGCGTAAGCATACTCATCTATCGCACCGAACCTATACGCGACGTGATAGGAACGATGGTTCAGTCGGTTAATCTTTATGCCCGCATGTCGCCCGATATGCCTTGCGTATGGCGCACGGGATGCGAGGACGACATAGCAGGATACATCTCGCTGATAGGTACGCGTGAGCCTTCTGCCGCCGAGTTCTTCGCCGCCAGCGAGCGCAAGCTGCTCCTTCTGTCGCTCACTTATCGTCTGTGCGATGTGTTCAGCCGCAGGTATCTGTCGGGCAGCTCTGCCAACGCGCGGCGAACTGAGATATTCCTGAAACTCATTCATCTCATAGGCCGCCATTATATGACCGAGCGCGGAGTGGCGTTCTATGCCGACAAGCTGTGCCTGTCGCCCAAATATCTGTCAGAACTGTCAAAGACGGTGTGCGGATACACCGTTCAGGAACTTGTGTTCAAGGCTATAACGCGCAAGGCAATGGGCATGCTCGACAGCACAAACAAGACTGTTGCAGAGATAGCCGACAAGTTTAATTTCCCCAATCCGTCGAGTTTCGGCACGTTTTTCCGCAAGCAGACGGGCATGTCGCCGCAGAAATATCGCGAGCGGATATAACCTATTGAATATCAATACGTTATAAATGGCGTTGCAAAAGGCCGTCTTTTAGCCTCTAAAAGGCCACATATTGCACGCTAAAAGGCCACCTTTTGCAATGCGAAAGGTGGCCTTTTAGAAAACATACTCTGTGGGGTATGCTTATGATGTAATATTTTTTGATTTACGGCAGTTGCCGGGCGTCATTCTTGGCGCACTATTTCCTGCGTCTACCTTCTATTTTATTATCCTTAGATTCTTGCCCGGCTTGTTGTAGCCGTAGCTCTCTTCAGGCATCTTGTTGTTGCTTACTGTGTAGCCGTCGGTGGCCTCGTCGAAGTAGATGCAGAACGCCCTGTCGTTGGTTGCGTATGGAGCAGGGTAGGGCATGCTTATCGTGTTGCCGCTGATTACAGAGCCGGGCTGGTTAGACATGACATATATTCCGCCCACGTCATACAGCTGTCGGGCATAGTCACTTATGCTGTTGTCGGTTATACGGTTGTTGCGCATGCCGCTCTCGTGCGCCGTCCAGCCCCAGCCCACGCAGATGCCGGAGTAGTTTACGTGCGATATCGTGTTGCCGCTGATGTCAGTGTCCCTCACATATCCGGCGCTGACGGCTCCGCAGCCCCAGTCTTCGTTTGCGGCGTCGGTTATCGTGTTGCGCTCTATGGTCAGTCTGTTGCACATGTCGCTGTCTATTGCGGGCTTGTAAGGAATGTGCGTCTCAAAGCCCTGTTCGCCGAACCATCCCGCCATTATCGCCGTTCCGCCTATGTCGGTGAATACGCACGAAGAGATGTCCGACGAGCTTACGGCGTATGCCAGGTCGACGGCTGTTGCGCCGATATGGCTGAACGTGCATGAACTGAAGCCTATGCTGTCGGCAAACTGAGCCGTTACGGCAGCCTCGGGGCGCGCTATCCAGGCCTGATTTTCAAGCTCAGCCTTGTGCGGCAGGCCCGGTTCGGCAAGTTTGTAGCCGTCGATGAAGCGGAAGCCTCCCTGCAGCGTAACGTGCCCTTCGTGCAGCGGTCGGCGCCATGCAGAATGTTCAAAGGCTATGTTCTCAAATCTTATGTTGCTCACGTGGCGCTCGCGCGTGCCGCCGATGTTCATCAGCGTTTCGAGCAAGGGCACGGTTATGTCCATCCGGTTGGGGTCTTTGCCGTCTTCGGGATAATAGTATATGCGGCCCGAAGGATAGTCCTGAAACCATTCGCCCGGCTCGTCGAGCAGCTCGGCGGCATTGGTCAGGCAGAACGACGAACTGCCCCTGTCGCCGTCTATAACGGGTTGAGGCCACGGATGGGCAAACTCTATCTGACTTTCGGGCTGATGAAACCACACCTTTGTTAGTCCGTTGCCCAGGTTCTTCATCTCCTTTACCCTCAATATGGCTATAGCCCAGCGCTGATGCACCGTCATTTCGAGCTGTCGGGCACGGCTCAGGTCGGTCTTGGGTGTGGGTATCGTTATGCTCTCGTCGTCGGTGTTAAATGCCTTCATGCGCTCCATCACGCCATAGGCAAACTGCGACGCGCGCATGGCCTTGTGTCCGTCGGCCCACAACTGGCGCGTCTCCACAATGCGGTTGCCGTCCATGGGCGCGTCGGCCACCCACACCTTGCTCCTCACTTCGGCAGGCAGCCGCGGGTCGTCGCATCCTTTGCGCCAGCCCTTCACCTCTATTCCGCCGCTTATTACGGCCCTCTCGCCGTCGGCAGAGCGTATTATCGTGGGACTATTGGCCGTTCCGCTGTCCTCGGGACGTATGAACAGAGGTTTGTACAGGCGGTAAACGCCGCCGCTCATAATGATGTTTATGCCGCCCTCGGCATTGCTTGAGCCGAGCCGGCGCCATTCTCTCGCCTGTCTGAGTGCCTGGCCGAGCGTCTTCAGCGGAGCTTCCTTAGAGCCTGAAGCCTTGTCGTTGCCGTTTGTGGCAGACACAAATATGTTGCCGGCAGGAGCCGTGAGATGGCAGCAGAGAGATATTATGGCAGTGATAAACAGTTTCTTCATCGCTTGATTTGTTTGCTTTTTATAATTCTGTGTGCGCCCTGATGCCCTTGCGTAGGTGTGGCGTTTACGGGCGTAATGATACGTTTTGCAAATGTAAGCAAAACTGTTTTAACGGCAAAGAGTTTGCTCCGTTATTGCGCTTCGTTGCCGCCGGCAGGGCTTCTGACGTCTGTAAACGACAAAGCGGCGGAGGATTTGTGCCCCCGCCGCTTATAAGCTAGTGTTGTAGTTCAAGGTATATATTATTATTTCTTTTTGCTTCGTTTAGCCCATCCCTCTTCGCTGAAGTCGGGTTCGTCACCCACCAGCTCGGCATTGTCGTGCCTGAAGAACTGGCGCCAGTCGTCCTTTATTCCGCTTTCAGCCTTCTGAGCCTTTGCCTTCTTTTTCTTCTTGCCCGGTTCTTCGGCATCGTTGCCGCGGCGTTTCGACTTCTTCTCATACTTCTCAAAGCCTCCGTTCCTCGGCTCTCTGCGCTTTCTGCCGCGGCCTTTGCCGCCCTCGTCGGCGTCGTTGCAGCGCACGTCGCGTCCCTTGTATGTAGTTCCGTCGAGCGCGTCCATCACCTTTTCTGCGTCCTCTTCAGGCACTTCTATGTACGACATCTTGCTAAGCAGGTCGATGTTGCCCACCTCCTGGCGTCCCTTCATGTGCTTGTTGATGAACTGCATGATTTCGCCCGGATAGAATCCGTCGGCCTTTCCCAGGTTGATAAACAGGCGGCGGTAGCCCTCTTCGGCCTTGCGGCTGCGCTTGCGGCCGTCGTCTTTGCGGTCTCTCTTGCGTCCTTCGCCCTGCGCCTGCACCTTGCCTATCTCGGGAGCGTCGGCATAATAAGCCAGGAACTTGCCGAACTCAACGCTCACAATCTTCTTTATGAGGTCTTCTTTGTCGATGTATTCAAAGTAGCGGTTGATGTCTTCCATGAACGGAGCAATCTCTTCCTCGTTCACGTCGGTCTTAACTATCTGGTCCATCACCTTGTAGAGCTGCTTCTTGCATATCTCCTGAGCCGACGGCATGACGCCTTCAACAAACTTCTTGCCTATGGTTTTCTCTATGGCGCGCATCTTGGAGCGCTCGCGCGAGTGGATTATTGATATCGAAGTACCCTTCTTTCCGGCGCGTCCTGTTCGTCCGCTGCGGTGAGTGTAGCTCTCAATGTCGTCAGGCAGACCGAAGTTTATGACGTGCGTAAGGTCTTCAACGTCGAGTCCGCGGGCAGCCACGTCGGTGGCGACAAGCAGCTGAGTCATGTGCTGGCGGAACTTCTGCATGGTGAGGTCGCGCTGCTGCTGCGACAGGTCTCCGTGCAGAGCCTCGGCGTTGTAGCCGTCGTGTATCAGCTTGTCGGCAATCTCCTGTGTCTCGCGTTTGGTGCGGCAGAAGATTATTGCGAATATTTTGGGATAATAGTCTACGATGCGTTTCAGCGCCAGATACTTGTCCTTGGCGTTCACCATGTAGTATATATGGTTAACGTGCTCGGCTCCTTCGTTGCGGCTTCCCACCACAATCTCCTTCGGGTCGTGCAGATAGTTGCGTGCAATCTTCTCAATCTCGTTGCTCATCGTAGCCGAGAAGAGCAGCGTGTTGCGGTTTTCGGGCACCCCTTCGAGTATCTCGTCAATGCTTTCAGAGAAACCCATGTTGAGCATCTCGTCTGCCTCGTCGAGCACGACGTTCCTCACAGCGTCGAGCTTTGCAGCTCCGCGGTGCATCAGGTCGATTAGACGTCCCGGCGTGGCAACGATAATCTGTGCCCCGTGACGCAGGGCTCTTATCTGGTTTTCAATAGACGTGCCGCCGTATACGGCCACCACGTTGATGCCGTCCATGTATTTGGCAAAGTCTTTCAGGTCGTCGGCTATTTGCAGGCACAGCTCCCTGGTGGGGCTGAGCACGAGCGCCTGAGTCTGGCGTACACGAGAGTCTGTGCGCTGCAGCACCGGAATGCCGAACGCAGCCGTCTTGCCCGTGCCCGTCTGGGCGAGCGCAATTACGTCGTTTCTGTTACCAAGTAAATAGGGGATTACTTCTTCCTGTACGGGCATGGGATGTTCAAAGCCCAGCTCCTCGATAGCGCGGCGAATCTCTTCGCTTACGCCTAATTCTTCAAATGTCTTCAAATTAATTATAATTAATGCGGTGCAAAGATACGAAATAAATAAATAAAGCACAATGAATAATGAAAAATCTTGCATCTTTTATGCTGAAATGCCCGCCGTGGCGCAGGCCTTTAATGCATTGAAACGTTACCTGATGAAGGATGAAAGAGGTTTTATGAAATTTAATATTCACTTTTTTTGTGAATAGGATAATATGTGTTATCTTTGCCTTTTCGTCGGTGAGAATAAACAACCAGTACCGGCTTGAGTTCAGGGAGATAGCCTCGGCAGATGACAGCGCAGTGATTGAGATATGTTCTTTGACTGACATTACGAATCATTATAAATAGACAAGACAAATGGATGAGTTGGCAACACCGTTCTGTCCGGTGCATCCGGGCGAACTTATAAAGGACGAACTGGAGTGCAGACAGCTGTCGCAGAAGTTGGTGGCAGAGCGTCTGGGACTGCCTTACACGGCATTCAATGAGGTGCTTAACGGCAAACGGCCCGTAACAACCGACCTTGCGCTGGTGCTTGAGGCCGCTCTCGGCATTCCGGCATATATACTTGTGGGCATGCAGAGCGACTATAATCTGCAGGTGGCAAGGGAGGACAAGAAGCTGGCAAAGAGGCTGGCGGAGATAAGAAAGGCAGCTGCGCTGCTGTAAACTGATAATTATTTGAATACAATGAAGATAGCAGTTTTTTGTTCGGCAAATTCAAATCTCGACCCCGACTTCTTCACAATGACCGAAGAACTGGGACGATGGATGGCCGAAAACGGGCATACGCTGGTGTTCGGCGGATGCAATCTGGGACTTATGGAGTGTGTGGCGAAGGCCGTGCATGATGCAGGCGGCACTACGATAGGTGTGGTGCCGATGATTATCGAGAAGGGCGGAAAGGTGTCCGACTATGTTGACGTGAAGATGATGTGCGACAATCTGAGCGACCGCAAGGATCTTATGCTGGCTCAGTGTGACGTTGCCGTGGCGCTGCCGGGCGGCGTGGGCACGCTCGACGAGATATTCACCGTAGCTGCGTCGGCGTCTATCGGATATCACCACAAGCCCGTGATACTCTATAACATGAAGGGTTTTTGGAACTCTCTCCTGGCCATGCTTGACGACCTTAAAGCCAAAGGCGTGATACGCAGCGGCTTTGAAAACACGCTGATGACGGCCAATAATATCGACGAACTGAAGGCATTGCTAACACGCTGACAATCAGACGCTTTCTAAAAGGCCTCGTTTTAGCTCCTGAAAGGTGGCCTTTTAGCGTGCAATATGTGGCCTTTTAGAGGCTAAAACGTGGCCTTTTGCAAATCGGTATGTATAGGGCTGATTTCTGATGTGTGTTGTCAGGCGTTTTGATATATGTTCAGGCATAAATAAAAAGGCATTTTTCCGCAAGTGGAAAGATGCCTTTTGTTTTTCTTTCAGATATATTCCGTTATTCCGTCTGACCGTTGTCTGCCGTTGTTGCGGCAACCTTTTTCTGCGGCTTGAATATCTTGTCGATAACCAGTGCTATGGCTCCGTCGCCCGTAACGTTGCATGCCGTGCCGAAGCTGTCCATGGCGATGTAGGTGGCAATCATCAGCCCGACGAGCGTCTCGTCGAAACCCAGCATCGACTCCAGCAGGCCGACGGCCGCCATGATGGCACCGCCCGGCACGCCCGGAGCCGCCACCATCGTCACGGCAAGCAGCAGGATGAAGCCGACGAAGGTCGTCGTCGGGAGCTGCAGCCCGGCGAGCATCGAGACGGCCAGCGCACAGGCGACAATCTTCATCATCGAGCCCGAGAGGTGGATGGTCGCGCAGAGCGGGATGACGAACGAGGCCAGCTCGGGCCGCACACCGAGGCGGAGCGTCCGCTCGAGCGTCACGGGGATGGTCGCGGCGGACGACTGCGTGCCGAGGGCTGTCAGATAGGCGGGCAGCATCGTGCGGAGCATCGCGAAGGGGTTGCGGCGGGCAACGAGCCCCGCCGTGGTGAACTGGAAGGCGAGCAGCAGGAGCGTCAGCACGAAAATCACGACGATGAGCTTGACGAAGACCTCCAGGATGGAGGCCACCTGCCCCGACTGCGTCATCGAGAGGAAGATGCCGAAGATGTAGAGGGGCAGCAGCGGGATGAGCACCCCGGCGATGGTCCGCTCGATGATGCTCCGGAACTCGACCATCACCTCCTTGAGCCGCTCGCTCCGCGCATAGGCCATGCCCAGCCCGAGGACGAAGGCCAGCAGCAGCGCCGACATCACCCCCATGACGGGCGGCATGGGGATGGTGAAATAGGGGGCGAAGGTGGCCGCCTCGGCCGTCGCACCGGCCGCCGTACCGCGCAGCAGCAGCGGGAAGAGGGCGCGACCGGCGGCGTAGGTGCCGAAGCCCGAGATGAGCGTGAAGCCGTAGGCCAGCGCCGCCGTAAGGAGCAGCAGCCTCCCGGCATTGCGCCCCAGGTCGGCGATGCCGGGGGCGACGAGCCCCAGGATAAGCAGCGGGATGATGAATTCGAGGAACTGGCCGAAAAGGGCATTGAAGGAGGCCGCGACACGCGTCAGCCACTCGGGGAAGAAGAGGCCGCAGAAGATGCCCGCGGCAATGGCCGCCAGCACGCGCGGCAAAAGACCGAACTTGAACTTCATACTCGGAGAGGAACTTTCCGTAAAGATAGCAAATAATTACTCTTCTCCTCATGCCGAGGCGTTTTTCCGCCCGTTTCGGCCATACACGCCACCGATTGCAGGCTCCAGGGCGGGCGGACCGGGCGCCGAACGGCGGCGCGTCTATCCCGATTACGGGTTCCGCTACCCCGATTACGGATTTGCGGCCGAGGCTGTTCGCATCCGCCGAAAAAGAGCTATCTTTACGCTGCAAACCAAACGCGAAACGCCATGCAAGAGAAAATCCTCCACATCGAATCGGTCGGCGAATACAACGCCCAGCTCGGCATCGAGACGCTCCACCCGCTGGTGAGCGTCATTGACATGTCGCTGGCAAATCCGGTCCGCCACCAGCGCCAGACCTTCGGTTTCTACACCATATTTCTCAAGGAGGTGAAGTGCGGCGAGCTGCTCTACGGCCGCCAGCACTACGACTATCAGGAGGGGACGCTCGTCTGCCTGGCTCCGGGCCAGGTCATCGGCATCGAGGACAACGGCGAGAAGTTCCAGCCCAGGGGCTGGGCGCTGGTCTTCCATCCGGACCTCATCCGCGGCACGTCGCTCGCGCGCAACATGAAGGAATACACCTTCTTCTCATACGAGGTCAACGAGGCGCTCCACCTCTCGGAGCACGAACGCGAGCTGGTCATCGACTCGCTGCAGAAAATCCGCCATGAGCTCGAACACGCCATCGACCGCCACAGCCGGCGCCTCATCACCATCCAAATCGAGACGCTGCTCGACTACTGCCTGCGCTTCTACGAGCGGCAGTTCATCACGCGCCAGCACGTGAACCACGACGTGCTGAGCCGTTTCGAGCGGCTGCTGGACGACTACTTCGCCGGCGACCGCGCCCGCCGCGAGGGGCTGCCCACGGTGAAGTACTGCGCCGGCGAGCTCTGCCTGTCGCCCAACTATTTCGGCGACCTGGTCAAGCGCGAGACGGGCAAGACGGCCCAGGAGTACATCCAGTTCAAGCTGGTCGAGACGGCCAAGGAGCAGATTCTCGCCCCGGGGCGCAGCATCGGCGAGGTGGCCTACGGGCTGGGGTTCCAGTATCCGCAGCACTTCACGCGTCTGTTCAAGAAGGTGACCGGGCTGACGCCCAACGAGTACCGCTCGCGCCAGAGCTGACGTAAGGGGCCCGCGCCCCCGTGCGGGTCAGCGCCCGCGCCCGCCGGAGTTCCCGCCCTTCGCATCCGACACTCCCGCCTGACGGCCGCCGGCCGTCGGGCGGGTTCTTTTACGCACCGACCACCCGAAGTGGCCCAGCCGTTCGCCGAGGGTGAAGTATTCGCCGTGGGAGTAGGCAATCAGCCCGGCCCGGTCGAGGTCGAAACGCCCCGTCGCGGGGTCGATGTAGGCCGGGTCGACCTGCACGCGGACCACCTCGGCCAGGAACATGTCGTGCGACCCGAGCGGCAGAAGCTGACGCACGCGGCACTCGATGTTGACGGGCGACTCGGCCACCAGGGGCGCCTCGACCTCGGCGGCCGGCAGCGGCGTGAGCCCCGTCTCGCGGAACTTGTCGAAGTCGCGGCCCGAACGGACGCCGCACCAGTCGGTGGCGCGGGCCAGCGCCTCGGTGGTGAGGTTGATGACGAAGGCCCCCGTGCGGCGGATGATGTCGTAGGAGTGGCGCTCGGGACGCAGCGAGATGTAGCACATCGGGGGATTGGTGCAGACGGTCCCGGTCCAGGCGACGGTCACCAGGTTGTACTCCTCGGGCGAGGCGCCGCAGCTCACCAGCACGGCCGGCAGCGGATAGACAAGCGTCCCGGGCTTCCAGCTTTCGCGGGCGGCAGCGCCCGGCCCCGGCCGGGAGTCCGCTTCGGCGGGGGCGCCGGCCGGCTTTCCGGCGGGGGCGCCGGCTGCCGGACCGTTGCGGCGCTGCGCGGGATGCGTCGCGCGGCTGCCGGGCCGCGATGCGGCCGGGCGGGCATTGCGCCGGGCGGCTGTTTTGCGTTTTTCCATCTTCGGAGGGGGCAGGTTATCGGTTCGACGGGTGTGACTCGGCACCGGACTCGGAGTCGGCCGCGGAGTCGGCCGCAGCGAAGAACTTGCTGAAGAAGAGCATCTGGTAGTCGATGGCGTTGGCCCAGTAGGAGAGCTCGTGGCCTCCCGGGCGGACGCAGAAGTCGTGGGGGATACCCCGCCGGCGCATGCTCGATGCCCCGCTCGCGGAGCGCCTCGTGCAGCTTGTTGTTCACATCGAAAAAGAAGTCGTCGTAGCCGCAGTCAATAATCAGCGCCGGCACGCGGGCCGGGTCGAGCTGCGCGATGAGGTTGATGGGGGTCATCCGCTCCCAGTTTTCGGGCGACTCGGACTGCCGCCCCAGCAGCCGGTCGAGCTCCCAACGTCCGGGGAAGGGGCGGATGTCGAGCCCGCCGCTCATGCTCCCCGCCGCACCGAAGAGGTCGGGGTGGAGCAGCCCTAGCCGCATGGCCCCGAAGCCCCCCATGCTCAGTCCGGCGACGGCCCGGTGACGGGCGTCACGCGCCACGGGAAGGTGGGCGTCGGCATAGGGAATCAGCTCGCCGACCAGAAAGCTCTCGTAACGGCTGGTCGTATCGACGGGGCTGTCCATGTACCAGCTCTGCCCGCCGTCGGGGCAGAGCAGGGCGATTCCCGTACGGTCGACCAGCTCGGGGAGTCCGGTTCTGATTTTCAGCCACGAGAAGGCATCACCGCCGTAGCCGTGCAGCAACAAAAGCAGCGGCGCGGGGCGGCACTCCGAGGCGGCGTCGGGCAGCACGGCCACGACGGTCACCTCGCGGCCCAGAGCCGCGCTGCGGAGCGAAAGCGTATCGATGCGCGCCGCCGCGGCACGGTTGCCGACGAGCAGGGCGAGCAGAAGAACAAACAAAAGACTTCGTTTCATTGTCGGAAAAATTGAACATACAAAAATAGTGGAAAAACGCTATCTTTGCTTCATGCTCGATGAATTCATTCAATACCTGGCCGGCGAACGACGCTACTCGCCGCTCACCGTGCGCAACTACCGCCACGACATCGAGCAGTTCTACGCCTGGCTCGGCACCGACGACGACCATTTCGACCCGCATGAGGTGACCGCCGAGACGGTCCGCGAATGGATACTCTTCCGCACCGAGCAGGGCCGGCTGGGGGCCGGCTCCATCAACCGCGAGGTATCGTCGCTGCGCTCCTACTTCAAATGGATGCTCCGGCGCGGCCTGCTGACGCAGAACATCTTCCTGCGCATCCATTCGCTCAAGACCTCGCGGCGGCTGCCGGCCTTCGTGCCCGAGAGCCGCATGACGGGCATCGTCAGCGAGTGCGAGTTCGACAGCGACCGTTTCACCACCGAGCGCAATTCGCTCATCGTGCTGCTGCTCTACGCCTGCGGGCTGCGGCTGGCCGAGCTGGTGGGCATCGACCGCACGGACTTCTCGGCCGACTACACCTCGCTGCGCGTGCGCGGCAAGGGCGACAAGGAGCGCATCGTCCCCGTCATGGAGTTCGTACGCGAGAAGATTTTGCACTACATCGAGCTAATCGAGCGGCAAAATATTTGCAAATCTTCGGAAAAAGCGTTAATTTTAACACAGAAAGGAAAACGCATCTCCCGCAGCGTCGTCTACCGGGTAGTCCGCGAGGAGCTGGGACGGGGCGGTGTCCAGGGCAAGCGAAGCCCCCACGTGCTGCGGCACACCTTCGCCACCCACCTGCTCAACGGCGGGGCGGACATGCGCGAAATCCAGGAGCTCCTGGGCCATGCCTCGCTGCAGGCCACGCAGGTCTACACCCACAACAGCATCGCACGGCTCCGGGAGATATACAACAAGGCTCATCCCCGCGAAAAGGGTGAGAAGTGATAACACCTTTAAATCGTTGTGCTATGAACGTACAGATTCAATCCGTGAAGTTCGACGCAGACAAGAAGCTGCTCGAATTCGTTGAAAACAAAATGGCCAAGCTTGACCGTTTTGCCGACCGCTCGACAGGCGCAGAAGTAGTCATGAAACTCGATAAGGACCACGAAAAGGGGAACAAGGTAGCCACCATCACGCTCCACATGCCGGGCGAGGACCTGGTGGCCGACCATCGCTCGAAAACCTTCGAAGAGTCGGTCGACGAAGCAATCGACGCCCTGAAGCGCCAGCTCGAAAAATTCAAGGGCAAATTCGACAAATAGAGGCGGGAGTCTCCGCAATGAAGCAACGGCGGTCGCAGGACCGCCGTTTTTTGTGCCCACCCGCGCGACTCGGCCCGGCTATACCCGCCCCCGGCGCCAGCGGCCGCTGCGCAGGTAGGCGGCCGAGAGCAGCAGTGTGACGAGGTAGTAGAGGTGGTCGGTCGTCCAGCAGAGCGCCACGTCGGCACGCAGGCCGAGGGTGAGCCAGAGCGTATAGGCCACATAGAAGAGGATGGCCGCCACGACGATGCCCAGCGTCACGCGCGTATGGCCCGTACCCGAGACACCGAACTGCGCGATGAAGGCCGGCACGCAGAGCACATAGGTCGAGAGCATCACCCAGAGCGACGGCACCCCGTAGGCGACCAGCGCGGCATCGTCCGAATAGAAGCCCAGCACCAGTCGCGGGAAGAGGGCGATGAGGAGCGCCAACGGCACGACGAACGAGAAGCAGAGGAGCGTCATGCGGCGGCAGAGCGGCACGACCTCGCCGGAACGCCCCTCGCCGATGAGGTTGCTCACCAGCGAACTGGCCGTCGAGGCGAAGGCGTTGACAAAGAGAAAGACCACCGAGCCGATGCTGCGGACCATGTTGGTCACGGCCAGCTGCTCGGTCCCCAGCCGCTCGATGCAGACGAAGAAGAGGAACCAGCTGAGAAAGGCCATCCCCTCCTGAAGCATAATCCACACCGAGACGCTCAGTATGCGCCCCAGCAGCCGGAAGTCCACCCCGGCAAAACGGAAGAGGCTGTAGCGCCGCCAGTCGAAACGCAGCCGCGTATAGGCAAGGAAGAAGAGGACCGAGACCGCCTCGGCCGCCACCGAGGCGATGGCCGCACCGGCGATGCCCAGCTCGGGAAAGCCGCAGCGGCCGAAAATCAGCAGGTAGTTGAGCACGATGTTCGTCAGCACCATCACCACCGAGTTGGCGGTGAGAATCCGCGTGCGGGTCGTACCCACATAGAGGGCGCGGAACATCGCCGCAACGAACGAGAAGAAGAAGCCGTAGACGCGCCAGTCGAGGTAGTCGACGGCGGCGCGGCGCACCGCCGGCTGCTCGACAAGCAGCGTGAAGAGCCCCTCGGAGAAGAGGCGCGAGAGGGCGAAGAGCACCCCGGCCAGCACCAGCAGGAAGAGCACGCCCTGCATGAAGAGCGGCCCGATTTCCGTCGGCCGCCCCTCGCCGTTGCGCCGCGCGATGAGCACCTGCGCCCCGACGCTGAAGCCGAAGCCCAGCATGAAGACCACCAGATAGAAGACACCGGCCAGCGCCGAGGCGGCCAGTTCGGTGCGGCCGTCGCCGTAGTGGCCCAGATAGACGGTATCGGTCAGCCCCACGAGCTGCTCCATGAGGAGGCTGACCAGCACGGGGAGGGTGATTTTCAGGATTTCGCGGTTCGAGAAGCGTTTCATGGCGTCGGTTGCGGTTGTAGGGCAGCGGTGTATGCAGACAAAAAAAGCGACCGGAACATCGGTCGCTTGACTTGTAGTGGATAGGGGATTCGAACCCCTATGTCATGCGTGAGAGGCATGTATCCTAACCCTTAGATGAATCCACCGTTGAATTGTGGTGCAAAGATAGCGACTAAAATCGAATCTGCAAATTTTTCGGCAAAAAAATCGCATTTTTCTGCAAAATCAGGCTCCGAAGGCCCATTTTGACGGGCCAAACGCCTCTCAACGGAGCCGACCGGGCACCCGGCATGCCGGCTGTTGCGAGGAAGATTCGCCGCCGCGCGGCTTGCAATATCGGCCGGCGTGCATTATCTTTGGATAACAAACTCCGAAAAAAACGCAGCACCATGAAAACGCTCCGTCTCGCACTCGCCCTGGGGTTCGCACTTGCGGCGACCGCTTGCACCCACAAACAGTCTCGCCCCGAATTCGAGACGCTCGCACTCGATACGCTCGTCGACCGCGGCGGGGTGCAGTACGACATCCAGTACCGCTTCCTCTCGCTCAGGGATGCCGACCGCTCGCCGGCGCTGCAGGCCATCGAGGAGGCCGACATCGCCTACTTCTTCGAACTGGAGGGCTTCACCGGCACGGCCGGCGAGGCGATGCGTACGGCCATTGCCCAGCTCACCGACGGCTCGATGCTCGCCAACGACACGGAGGAGCGCTACAGCTATTCGGTCGAGGCCGAGGCCAGGACGGTCGACACGCTGCTCGTCTACACCATCACGCGGTCGGGCTATCTGGGCGGTCCGCACGACCTCTACGACACCTCGACGCACACCTACTCGCTCGCCGGAGGCTACGAACTGGCGCTGGGCGACCTCTTCACTCCGCAGCAGCAGGAGCGACTCGCCGAACTCATCCGCGAACGTCTGCGCGAACGCTACCGCGTGACCGACGACGAGGGGCTAGCTGCATTGGGCTTCTTCCCCGAATACATCCGTCCCGGCGAGAACTTCGCACCCACCGAAGAGGGCATCCTCTTCCGCTATGCGCCCTATGAAATCGGCGACAATGCGCTGGGCGACATCGAGGTGCTCGTCGAACACGCCGCGCTCGCCGGGCTCTGAACGCACCTCCGCACCGGAGCCACGCCTCCGCACCGGAGCCGCACCGGGCGGCTCCGCCCCGTGCCCGAATGCCGGAAACAAAAAACGGTCCGGACTCTCAGCAAGAGAGTTCGAACCGTTTTTTTCGACAGGGCACCACCCCTATCGAAAACGAGGTTTATCGGAGGTATTCGACCCCGGGACGAGCACCGTCCCGCCGGTCTTAG
>OHBW01000425.1_pt1 | contig 20266 bp, 13 predicted proteins | sample 1577411 | NCBI WGS metagenome assembly OHBW01 (sample SAMEA3879534, study PRJEB24766) | human gut metagenome | biome: human-associated habitat; feature: feces | place: USA | collected 1985/1987 | reverse complement strand
GGAACAGGGGGCGGATGGGGCGGTCGATGACGCGGCTGGTCAGGATGCCCTTCTCGCCGGGACGGCCCTCGCGGCGGTTGAAGCTGCCGGGGATACGGCCCACGGCGTACATCTTCTCCTCAAAGTCCACGGACAGGGGGAAGAAGTCGATGCCGTCGCGGGGACGGGGGGCGGCGGTGACGCAGCAGAGGACGCGGGTGTCGCCATAGCCCACCATGACGGCGGCGTTGGCAAGCTCGGCCAGCTTGCCGACCTCCAGCGTCAGGGGACGGCCGGCCAGGTCCATGGTGTATTTGTGATAGTGGGGGAACTGGCGCTTGGTGATGATCGTTGACATATCGTTTCTCCTTTTTTGTGAAATGGCATTCTGCCCGCGACCTATCGCCGTTAGCACTTGAAAACGCTCCGAAACCCTGAATTTCGGCGCATTTTCAACTGCTAATGGTCAATTTGTACACGGCGCAGAATGTGAAAGAAGGGTGATGCGCAAGCGCACATCACCCTGTTTCAACTTACTTACGCAGACCCAGCTTGGCGATCAGGGCACGATAACGCTCGATGTCCTTCTTGGCCAGGTAGTCCAGCAGACGACGGCGCTTACCGATCATCATCTGCATACCGCGGCGGCTGTGGAAGTCATGGGGATGGACCTTCAGGTGCGCGGTCAGCTGGTTGATACGCTCGGTGAGAATGGCCACCTGGACCTCGGGGGAGCCGGTGTCGGTCTCGTGGGTGCGATTGGCCTCGATGATAGAGGTCTTCTGGTCTTTCAGCATCATGGTTGTGTTTCCACCTTTCTTGAAATACGCCCGCAGCCTGGGCCGTGGGAGAGATGGAACGCTCCGCAGGGCTAAGGCAGGGGTCGGACGCGCTTAGCGCGTACTTTGAGATGATACCACAGAAAATCACCGTTGTAAAGTGGTTTTTGCGGCATTTCCGGGGATTTTTACGCCGTTACCTGAATGGCGGCCACGGGACAGCTGTCCGCCGCCTCCTGCACGCCGATCTTCTGCGCGTCCGGGATAGGGTCCACCGTCACCCGGGCGGGCTCGCCGCTGTTCAGCGCAAACACGTCCGGGCACAGCCCCGCGCACAGTCCGCACTGGATGCACGCCTTCTCCAACACCATTGCCTGCATGGAACACACCTCCTTTTGATTGATGGAAGTATTTTCCCCGGTTTGCGGCGGGGTTATTCAGCTCTCCGCGATGTGCCGGGCGAAGGCCGCCGCCTGCGCCTCGATGCCCGGCAGCTTCACAAGGCTGCCGCGCTCATTGGCCGTTTCCAGCAGGGAGAAGCGGGGCGGAAGGTAGAAGGACTTGTTCATATTCAGGGCGGAGATCAGCTGGCGGGCCAGCAGGTCGCCGCCGGAGTAGCCGGAGACGATCAGGCCGAAGAGCCGCTTGTCGTACATACGGGTCTGGCGGAACAGGGCCGTGAGCCGGTTGACACAGGCGGTCAGGTTGGCGGCCAGGGCGTCGTTGTAGTTGGCGCAGAGCATGACCAGGGCGTCGCATTTCCGCACGGCGGGATAGACCTCGTCCACCATGGGGCCGCCGTAGAAGCAGCCGCCCTGCTCGCCGAAGTGGAGACAGGCGGTATAGCTGCACCCGTTGCAGTCGGCCATGGTGCCGTTGCGGAGGCAGATCTCCTGCACGCCGAGGTCCGACGGAAGACCGGCCTTCACCAGCTCCCACAGGGCCAGGGTGTTGGACGTGGCGCGCTGGGAGGCGTGGAGAGCCAGCACATGGCGGATGGGGGCGGGCTTTTCCCAGCCGTTCAGGCGGGAGAGCAGCTCCGCCACGGCGGCATGGAAGGCCGTGACCTCATCGGTACCGCCGATCTGGGCCTGGGTGCGGAAATTCCGCAGGGAGCCGGTGGCCTCCACCAGCGGGCGGCCGAGGAAGCCGCAGCCCGCCTGGTTGGCGGCGAAGACCATGTCCCGGGCCACATCCTTGGTGTAGAACTCGCCCACGCCGGTGACGATGCACGCGCCGATACTGTCGGAGAGCAGGTCTGTGCTGCGGCGCAGGCGGGAGAGCATACGGTAATAGGCCATATTGCAGCCGCCCTCGTCCAGCGCCACAGCGAACAGCAGACGGCGGCCGGCCAGGTCCTCCAACCCGTCATCGGGGTCGCGGAGCTCGCTGCCCGGGGGCAGCAGGGGCGCCAGCAGGTCCCGCAGGGCGGGGCTGCGGTCGTTTTCGGGAAGCAGAACGGTGAGCATGGCGGATACCTCCGTTATTCTATGGCGTTCAGCTTGGCGCGGGTGTCGTCGATACGCTTTTGCAGGGCGGGCGGCAGGGTCAGCGGCTCCGTCTCGATGCCGGCGGGGGTCAGACGATTGCGGCATCCCATGAACACCTGGCCGTCGTAGACGGAGGAATAATGCCACTGCCCCCGCAGCAGGGCCAGCAGGCTCAGCGCGCCGGAGGACAGGGCCGGGGCCACATAGGGCTTGTAGCCCAGCTTACGCATCTCCAGATTGGCGTGGGCCACCTTCTCCGTCAACTCACGGGAGAGGGCGTCGTCGTAGTGCGCAATGGAGTTGGCCAGCACCAGGTCCTCGCCGTGGGGGCCGAAGGCGCGGCCCTCGGTGAGGTAGGACGCGAAGCGAGGGTCCCTCCGGGCATAGTACAGGGCGCGGGCGTGCATAACGCCCAGGCCGAAGCCCCGGACCTGGGCCGGGGACAGGCCGCTTTCACGCAGGACGGCACGGCAGAGTGGGTCCACCGGGTCGCTGACCACACAGAACAGGCCGCGGTAGTCCTTCGCCCGGGCCATGCGGGCGTAGATGGACACCAGCTCCCGGTTCAGGCCGTACTGGGCCATGCGGACATCCCCCGCCGTAACGGAGGTATCCGGGATCATCCGGGAGGCGCAGAACAGGAACACGTCGCCGTCGAACAGCTGCTCCGGCGCGATGATGTCCACCGGGGGCAGCGCCGCACCGTCCGGGGACTGTATCTGGTTCAGCTCGAACTCCCAGCGCTCGGAGACGCCGGGGCGCACGTCGCAGATGCCGACGGAGCCTATCACGTCGCCGCCCATGAGCCGCAGGCCCATCAGCAGCGTGCTGCCCACATCGCCCAGGGCCAGCAGGGTGACGCGGCACTTAGACGGGATGCGCGGCAGGGCGGTATCGTTGAGATCGATCATAGTAGCTTCTCCTGTTTCTATCTTTTTGCCTCCGGCGGGGTGCTGACGCGCAAATTTCACGCCACGGCAGGCCCCCTGAGGAGCAGAGAATGTGCCGGATTTTGCGTCCTGCCGATGACGAAGCAGCGCCGCATAGTCTTGATAAAGGCCCAGACTTTGTGTCAAGACGAGGCGCGGAGGCGCAGGCCCCCCCTTGAGGAATAGAGAATGTGCCGGATCTTGCGTCCTGCCGATGACGAGGCGGCACCGCACAGTCTTGATAAAGGTTCAGATTTTGTGTCAAGACGAGGCGCGGAGGCGCAGGCGTACCGTGTGTACGTCAAGCCGACGCAACGAAGTATTGGCGCAAAAGATGTGCCTTTATCTGGGGCGCATGCGTTTGAGGAGCTCTATATCTCCCTCAAGATACGTGCTGGCGGCGCGGGAGAGATCGTAGGTCATGCAGCCGCCCTTGTCGGGACAGAGGGGCAGGATGACCGCTTCGCCGAGACGGCTGAGGGTGAGGTTGCGGGCGTAGAGGGAACGGAACTCGGTCTCGAGGGCCAGAAGAATGTCGCGGGCATTCTCAAGGCAGCAGAGGGAGAGCTCCCAGGCGGTCTCGTCGTCCATGCCGGTGTATTCGGGGGCGGCGTAGGGCAGGATGCGGTTGACGGCGGGCTGAAGGCCGCCGGGCAGGGCCTCGCTGCGGCGGACGGTATCGCCGCCGATGAAGGGATAGAGCGTGGACTCGACGAAGCGCAGGCGCAGGTTGGGCAGGTAGTAGATGGCGTCCACGTCGTAGCCCAGCTGCTCCATGAGATCGCGGCCCATGCCGGTGAGGTAGCCCACCAGCACCTGATCCACGGGGGTGTTCGTCTCGGCGAGCAGCGGGGCCAGGCGGCGGATGCGCTTGCCGTCGTGGAGCATATCGTCCACGAGAATGACGGGGCGGGCAAAGGCGTGGATGGTGCGGACCTGGTCGGGCAGGGGCGAGTAGTCCGGGTAGGCTTCGATGGAATAGGTGCTGAGGTCCGGCTCGTAGACCTTGTCGGTACGCAGGGTCTTGGTGACGGTGTTGGGCACGGCCACGCCGCGGAGGATCTTGCCGTAGGGGACGCAGATATCCGGGCCGAGGACGCGGGGCGTGGTGGGCTCCGCGGGGACGCCGTTGCGGCCGGTGATACGCTGAAGCAGCCGGTGGTAGATGACGCCGGCGGACAGGCTGAGCACCAGAGATCCGGGCTGCAGCTTTGTCAGCGCCGCCTGCAGGCGGCGGTGGGCGGCGGCGATGGCGGCAAGCACCCGGGGCGAGGAGCTGAAGGGCGCCTTCACCGCGGTGTCCACGTTGCGGCTGAGGACGATGGGGCAGCGCATATCCACGGCCAGGGCGTCCGTGCTGTCACCAGCCGGGACGAAGCCCTGGAGCGTCAGCAGCTGGCGGCCGTAGCCGGAGACGGCGCCCTCCAGGGGAAGGTAGAGGGCATAGGTGAACTCACGGCTGAGAGCCAGGGTCAGCACCTCGGTGATGAGCAGCTGGCAGAGGTCGCTCTGGCGCTCGCCCCGGGGCACGAACAGCCCGCTGATGAGCAGGGTGCGGCCGCCGGCGTTCTGGCGGACCAGACCGGAGAGGGCCGGGTCGCCCAGGCGGGCGAAGAGGCGGGCGGAGTCCAGGCAGGCGTAGCTGGCCGCGCCCAGAATGGTGCCGTCGGTGTCCCGGCAGACCATCACGTCGTCGCCGCGGCTCTCGATCTGCGTCCGCAGCGCCGCGGCGGTGGGCACGGAGAGCATGGTGCGGAGGAATTTCTCCGCCGTCTCCGGCGAGGCGGGCAGGAAGCTCAGGTCCTCGGTGCGGAGAACGGGCTTGTCCTGGGGCTCGCGGAGGTACAGGCCGCGGCGATAGATGAACTCCTGCACCGTGGGATCGATGAGGTTGGAGATGTCGCGGTTGGCGTCCACCGCCTCGCGGATGCGGGTGGAGCTGATCTCCTCCAGCTGGGGTGGGAGCGTCAGCTCCAGCACCTTGCCGGTGATGCAGCTGTAATCCGCCGGCTCGGCATCCGGCTCGGTGCGGCGGAAGACCACGTGGTCGAAGGTGTGGATGGAGTCCGGTGTAACGGACTTTTTGTAGGACGAGGCGTGGAGCACCACGTCGCTGCCCACCACGATGGACACGCTGCGGCCCGGGAAGGCGGCGCGCAGCTCGTGGAGGTTCTCCGGGTTGGCGATGTTCACCGGGAAGTCCTCCGGGAAAATGCTGACGTGGAACACGTCGGCCACGGCCATGGCGGCGATGCGCCGGCGCAGGCGGTAGGGCTGGGTCTTTTTGGACCAAGAGAACTCGTCAATGGCCAGCAGGACCTCGAAGCCCTGGTCGCGGATGGCCCGGACGATGCCCTTGTGGGACAGGGTGAAGGGGTCGAAGGTGCCGGGGAAGAAGGCCACGGGGCGGGGCGCGCCGAAGTCAAAGCCCTTGTGGAACAGGCGCTCCTCGGTGATGAAGCGGTAGAGCTTGCCCAGCATGGCGGCCCGGTAGTAGAACGTCAGGCCCTCGCCGGGGAATTCGTCCTGGGCGGAGAGCAGCTTGCGCTGGGTGAGCATAAAGGCGCGGCGCTTTTCGTGGCGGCCCAGCTCTCCGGAGCCGAAGACCCGGCGGCCCAACACGAACAGGGCCTCCTGCCGGGTGGCGCCGTCAATGCCGCTGAGGCCCCGCATCAGCAGGCCCAGCAGCCGTTCACGGCGGCGGCGGTAGGCGTCGTCCGTCTCCGGGAAGCGGGAGCGATAGGCATCGTACGCCTCATAGATGACGCCCACGGTATCCAGCACGGAGGCGGTAACGCGGCTGTCGGAGGAGCTGAGGTTCACGCGAAGGTCGTCCAGCACCTCATCCAGCTCCGCCGGGGGCAGCCACAGGGCAAAACGGCCCAGGTAATCGGGGATATACTTGGTGAACTCCTGCTGGCCCAGCTCCAGGCCGCGGCACAGCTCCACCGCCACCTCGTTGCGCTGGTCGGCCGTCAGGCGGGGCGCCAGGGCCAGCAGGGCGTTGCCGGCGCTGTGGCGGACGGTGACGCGGTCGCTGACCTTGATGAGATTGGACAGGTGGGTGGCGATATGGAGGGCGGGGCTTTTGCCGCTGCGGGCAAAGTCCGTCAGCAGGCGCAGGTTGCCCTGCTTGGTGATCCAGGGGGTGGCAGTCTTCAGGTTGTCCAGGAAGATCTCGGAGACCACGTCCTCCGGCAGAAGAAGGGGCGCGCCCTGAGAGAGCACATCCTGCTTGAGATAGCGCAGGGTGCCGCTGTCGCCGTCGGGGACGGCGGTCACGGCCTCCAGCGCGCGGCCGTCCTCCGGGTACAGGCGGGCGAGACGGTCCAGCAGCAGCACGGCGGCCATGCGGATGGTCAGGTCCTTACGCAGGGACAGGGCGGCGGCAAAGGCCGTCATCTGCCGGGCGCGGCTGGCCGTATAGGCCGTATCCGGCAGGGCGGCGGCGGTATCCAGCAGCTGGAAGGCGGTGTAGTCGTCCAGATCCTCCGGCCTGCGGTAGTAGGCGAACACCGGGGCCAGGAAGCGCTCCTCCCGGCCGGGGCAGTGGCTCAGCAGGGAGCCGACGGCGAATTTCAGGGTATAGCCGATCCAGCGGCGGTGCTGGGGCATGAGCTTATGGTCGGGATACAGTATCTTGTCCAGATAGAGCCTCCACTGGTCCACGTCGGTGATGGCCCGGGGGTCCGGGCGGATGTCGGCGGGGCGCTCCTTGGCGTAGCCGGCGTGGAAGCCAGCGATGATCTCGCCCAGCAGCGCCGCCGCCTGACGGCGGATATCGCCCTCGCGGTGCATCAGCAGCTCGTAGAGGAACGTCAGGGTCTGGACCTTCTGTGGGATATGCAGATAGAGGGAGTAGGACTCCATCACCGCCAGATAAGCGCGGAGACGGCGCCAATCCGTCTCGCCGCGGGCCTCCTCCAGCAGACGGGCGAAGCTGCGCTGATCGGTGAGGCGGTGCATCAGCTCCATATTGTGGCCCACGCAGCGGAGCGTCAGGGCGCGGAGGGCCTCGTCATCGGTCATAAGGGCGGTGTGCTTCTCCGGCAGAGGGGGCGTATCGCCGCCGGACATGGTGACATCCACGCCGCGGCTGACCATGAACTGCTCGAAGTCCTCCAGCCGGGCGTAGACCCGGGTATAGCGCTTCTGCTTCTCGCCGTCCACGTCATCCAGCTTGTCCAGGATCACCTGAAAGGCCTGAACCAGGGTGGAGATACGTGTGATCTCCCGGCCCTGCGCATCGTGGAGCTGCTTGACGCGGAAGTCGGCGTAGATCAGCAGCAGCGCCTCCACGGAGAGGTAGTCGGGCTCCAGGTCCCAGACGGAGTGGTTGGCGGCCACGTGGCCGATATCGGTCATCCGGCGCCGGCGGAACCACTGGTCGGTGTAGAAATAGTGCAGGTAGGGCACGCGCTCGCCGGGGCGGCAGCCGAACTTGCCCAGATCGTGGCCGGCGGCGGCGCCGGAGACCAGGGCCACGTCCACGGCCACGCCGCTTTTCCGCAGGGCGCGGGCGGCGGTGACGGCGAGGTGGTGGACACCGGCGATATGCTCAAGGGTGCGGTAGGGCGTGACCTCCAGGCCCAAACGCATCAGCTCATAGACGAACTCCCGCCTCCACAGGCGCAGGAAGCGCTGATAGGACGGGGCACAGGGACTGCCGGCCAGCTCATCATCGGTCAGGAAATCGAAGGTCCAGGCCGGGTCGTGGGGCAGCAGCTCCGCCTCGGCGGCAAACAGCACCTGCAGCACCGACAGCAGGAACACCGCACCGGGGGCGAAGGGCTCCGCATCGGTCTTTTCCGGGTAGAGCAGGCGGCGGGCATAGTCGTAGGCATAGGCCAGCCAGCCCTCGGACGGTTCGCCGGGGCACAGCGTCTCCAGCTCCGGGCGGCAGAGGGCCAGCACGTCGGCGCAGCGGAGGCGCGCGCCGCTGAACAGCCCGGTGAAGCGCTGCATATAGCCCTCGGTCTCGAGGGTGCGGAGCAGGGCGTCCCCGGGGGCAAAATAGTCCGCGGCGGGACGGTCGGAAAGGCGGCGGCGCAGGGCCAGGTCCATCTGGCGGATACGTTTTTTGTTCATGGCAAAACCTCCTGCCGGTGGTATCGTACGCGGGCCGTGTCCGCCGAAAGGCGCCCGTACACCGGTAAGATGTCCGGGATGGACACGGCACACCATAATAATAGGACACTCCCCCGCACGCTGTCAATATTCCGCGGGGCGTTTTGCCACCGTTTTGATACGGAACCTTAGTAAGGTCTTAAGCGTGTGTTCACGATTTGTTCACATTTTGAGGGCCAGGCGCATGATATGATATTGTCGGGGGCAGCGGCGGAACGGAATGACAATTTCTGCCGTCTAAGTAAATAGGCAAATCATCCCGCGGGTGCGCGGGAAGGAAAAAGGAGAACACGACATGAAAAAAGCGGCTTTTGTACTGGCGCTGGTGATGCTGCTGGGCTGTGTGTCCGGCTGCGGCGCAGCGGAGGGCGAGGCCTCCGTGCAGTCGGTGTCTATGATCTGCGGGCTGGGGTCCGTAGGTCTGGCGGACCGGTTCGCAGGCATCGTCAGCCCGCTGGGCGAGACGACCATCAAGAAAAACGACGCCATGACCATCGACACCATCAAGGTGAAGGTGGGCGACAGCGTGAAAAAGGGCGACGTGCTGCTGACCTATGACCTCAGCCAGATCCGCACCGACCTGGAGATGGCCCAGCTGGAGCTGGAGCAGCTGAACGCCACGCTGGAGGACCAGCAGGCGGAGCTGGAGCGTATACAGAAGCTGATGGACAGCACCTATGACGACGCCACCAAGCGGCAGTACGCCCTGGATCTGCGGGAGCAGAACGTAAAGGTGCTGGAGACGAAGGCCAACATCGCCACCAAGAAAAAGGACATTGAGAAGCTGAAGGCCAACACCGCCGACAGCACCGTCAAGTCCCCGGTGGACGGCGAGGTGCAGTCCCTGAACCCGGACGGCGGCACGGACAACTCCGGCAACGCCCTGCCGTTCATGACCATCGTGGAGACGGGCGGCTTCCGCATCAAGGGCTATGTGAATGAAAACAACGCCAGCGTGCTGACCGAGGGCACGGCGGTGGTCATCCGTTCCCGGGTCAGCGACCAGACGTGGAAGGGCAGCATCAGCTCCATCGACTGGAACAACGCCCAGCAGAGCCGCAGCGACTACGGCGACAGCGACACGGCCATGTCCAGCAAGTACCCCTTCTATGTGACGCTGGAGGGCGACGGCGAGGGCCTGCTGATGGGCCAGCACGTGTACATAGAGCCGGACTACGGTCAGGAGGACACCCAGGACGAAAGCCTGATCAACCTGCCCAGCTACTTCATCAACGACGCCGAGGGCAAGCCCTGGGTGTGGGCTCAGAACAGCAATGGCAAGCTGGAGAAGCGGAGCATCACCCTGGGCGAGTACAACACGGAGACGGACACCTATCCCGTGACGGACGGCCTGACGGCGGAGGACTATATCGCCTATCCCGACGACAGCCTGAAGGCGGGCATGACGTGCATCACCTATGACGACGCCACCTTTGACCCCAGCGCCGGCGGCAGCACGGGAGATATGGACGGCACGGGCAGCATGGACGGCATGGACGGCGGCGATATGCCCGCTGAGAACGACACCGTCACGGACGACGGCAGCACCGCAGCCGTGATTCCCGGCGGCGAGGCCGCCTCCGCGCCGGCGGTCATTCCGCCGATGGAGGGCTGAGCATGATTTTGGAAATGCGCGATATATGCAAGGACTACCCCATGGGAAAGTCCGTGGCACATATCCTGAAAAACGTGAACCTTGACGTGGAGGAGGGGGAATACCTGGCTATCATGGGTCCCTCCGGCAGCGGCAAGACCACGCTGATGAACCTGATCGGGTGTCTGGACGTGCCCACCAGCGGCAGCTATCTGCTGGGTGGGCGGGACGTGACCACCTGCAACAACAAGCAGCTGGCGGAGGTGCGGAACAAGGAGCTGGGCTTCGTGTTCCAGAGCTTTAATCTGCTGCCGAAGCTGACGGCGCTGGAAAACGTGGCGCTGCCCCTGCTGTACGGCGGGGTGAAGAAGGCGGAACGGCTGGAACGGGCCCGGGCCGCGCTGGAGACGGTGGGGCTTTCCGACCGGGTGGACCACCGGCCGGACCAGCTGTCCGGCGGACAGTGCCAGCGGGTGGCTATCGCACGGGCCATCGTGGGCAAGCCGAAGCTGCTGCTGGCCGACGAGCCCACCGGTGCGCTGGACAGTGCCAGCGGCGCGGCGGTGATGGAGCTGTTTCAGCAGCTGCACGACGGCGGCTCCACCATCATCATGATCACCCACGACCATTCCATCGCCAACCACGCCGCCAAGGTCATGACCATACGGGACGGCGTACTGTCGGGAGGTGACGACTATGAGTGAGAAGCTGACGCTGCGGGAAAAGCTGCATATCGGCGAAAAGCGCACCGACGGCGAAAAGCCCCGCATGAGCAAGAAGCTGAAAAAGGGCATTATCGCCGCCGCCTGCGTGGTGGGCGTGTGCGGCGCGGTGTGGGGCGGACTGACCATCGCCAGGAACGCCCAGCGGGGCGACGTGAACGTATACGCCGTCAACGAGTGCGCCATGACCGACTACTGGGGGGACACCTCCAACACCAGCGGTATGGTGACCACGGACAAATTGCAGAAGATCTACATCTCCCAGAGCCAGACGGTGAAGAAGGTGTGGGTCAAGGAGGGCGACAGCGTCAAGAAGGGCACGGTGCTGGTGAGCTATGACTCCACCCTGACACAGGCCACCGTGGAGCGCGCCAAGATCGACTATGACCGGCAGACGGAGAACCTGGAGGTCATGAAAAACGAGCTGGAGCTGCTGAAGAAGGCGAAGAACAAGGAGACGCTGCAGGCGGAGTATGATAAGCTGGAAAAGGAGCTGAACAAGCTTATTGAGGACGCCACGAAAAGCCCGGACGATAACACGGACGTGGTGGATCTGAAGCAGATCATCATTACCGACGACATGAAGCTGGGCACCGGCAGCGGCAACGACAAGGACAATGCCATCTACTACTACCGCACGACGGACAGCGACGGCAGCTTCGCGCTGTCGCAGGCTGACCTGATGCGCATTTTCAGCAGTCTGGGCAAGACGGACGGCACGCTGTATCTGGTGTTTGTCACCCGTGCGGGCAACAAGCTGGGCGGAGCTGTGATGGGCAACGAGGGCTATATCCTGACGGCGGTGACGGAGGATGTGCCCAGCGGCGGCGAGACCGGCGGCGGTGAAGCCGGTGGCGGCAGCCAAGACCCGCAGCAGCCCCCGGCCGGCGGCGAAGGCGGCGGCACAACGGCCAAAAAGCTGGTATCTGTGACCGTCAAGCCGTGGAACAACGGCTTCAAAGAGTTCACCGACGGCGCGCCGGATTACGGCGACAAGAAGGCCGAGATCGAGAAGCTGCAGCGGAAGATCGCCCAGGTGCAGGAGCTGCTGGAGTCCTCCATGACCCAGCTGGATCTGAACAAGGCCATTCTGGAGAAGGCTCAGGCGGTAAAGGAGCAGGAGGTCAACCTGAAGGTGGCGAAGCTGAAGCTGGACAAGAAGCTGGCGGAGCTGGGCGACGGCAACGTGTACGCGGAGTTCGACGGCACGGTGAAGGCCGTGCGGGACCCGGACGAGGCCTATAACAACAGCGAGGCCGTGGTGGAGCTGTCCGGCGGCGGTGGATATTACGTCACCGGCACCCTCAGCGAGATGGATCTGGGCAGCGTGCAGGTGGGCGACAGCGTATCCATCAGCAGCTGGATGACCGGCGCAGCCTGCGAGGGCACCATCGTGTCCATCGACGACTATCCCACCAGCAACGGCAACAACTGGGGCGACGGCAACAGTAACGTGTCCTACTACCCCTTCAAGGTGTTTGTCACCGAGGACGCGAATTTGCAGCCCAATGACTATGTGGATATACAGTACCAGAAGGACACCAGCGCGGAAGAAAGCGGCAGCTCACTGTATCTGCAGAGTATGTTCATCCGGACCGACAACGGCAAGAGCTATGTGATGGCCCGGGGCGAGGACGGCAGACTGGAGCAGCGGTGGGTACAGACCGGCCGGGATCTGTGGGGCAGCTACACCCAGATACGGGGCGGGCTGACCATCGACGACTACGTGGCGTTCCCCTATGGACGCGACGTGGTGGAGGGTGCCCACACCCAGGAGGCCACGACCGACCAGCTGTACAACTACGGCATATAAAGGAGGCGGGATAACCATATGTTGGAAAATATAAATCTCGCCTTTCAGGGCGTGTGGAGCCACAAGCTGCGGTCGTTTCTGACCATGCTGGGCATTATTATCGGTATCGCCGCGATCATCACCATCGTGTCCACCATTCAGGGCACCAACGAGCAGATCAAGCAGAACCTGATCGGCGCGGGCAACAACGTGGTGCGGGTGACCATCGGCGCCACGGACAGCCAAAACTATTTCGACCTGAACTACTCGGCGCTGCCGGAGGGTATCGACCCAGTGACCCGGGAGATGCGGGATGAGATGGAGAAGCTGGGCAGCGTGTCGCTGGTGAGTATGTACTACTCCCGGGATTGGTGCGACAACGTATACGTGGGCAATACGGCGTTCAGCGGTTCGCTGTACGGCGTGGACGACCACTATCTGACGGCCGTGGACTACGCGGTGAACTACGGACGCTCCTTCACGGCGGCGGACTATGAGAACCGGCGGAATGTGGCGCTGATCGACGCGAAGTCGGCAAAGTCGCTGTTCCAGGGCGAGAACCCCATCGGCGGCACCATCGAGATCAACGGGATGCCGTTCACCGTGGTGGGTGTGGTGTCCTCCCGGTCCAGCAGCGGACCGGTGATCAACAACTTTAAGGATTATCAGATGTACGCCGGCAGCACGGCGGGGACCATTTTCATCCCGGACGTGTGCTGGTCGGTGCCGTACCGGTATGATGAACCCCAGTACGCGGCGGTGCGGGCCACCAGCACCAACGACATGACCGCCGCCGGTGACAATGTGGCCAAGTACCTGAACGAGAACGCCATCCGGACCACGAAGTACAAGTACGAGTCCAAGGACCTTCTGCAGCAGGCCAGCGATCTGCAGAGCCTGTCGGAGAGCACCAACAAGCAGCTGATCTGGATCGCGGCTATCTCGCTGGTAGTGGGCGGCATCGGCGTGATGAACATCATGCTGGTGTCCGTCACCGAGCGCACCCGCGAGATCGGATTGAAGATCGCCATCGGCGCGCAGCAGAGCCGCATCCTCTGGCAATTCCTGACGGAGGCGGCGGTGCTGACCAGCATGGGCGGCATACTGGGCGTGGCTACGGGCATCGGCCTGGCGGAGATGATGTCCCACATCATGGGGACACCGGTGGCCATCAGCATACCGGCGTGCATCATCGCCGTGGCCTTCTCCATGGTCATCGGCGTGGTGTTCGGCCTGGTGCCGGCCATGAAGGCATCGAAGCTGAACCCCATCGAAGCCCTGCGGAGAGAATGATACGCAGAAAGAAAAGACCGGCTTTCGCCGGTCTTTTTCTCTGTCTGCTCCCGGCGAAGACACAGCGAAAGCAGAAAACAGCCCCCGGCAGGGGGCTGTTTCTTTATTTACTGCGGCAGCTCGCCGGGGGCGACCAGGATGATCTTGTCGGCCCGGTCATAGTCGCTGTACGCCTCCTTGGTGCTGCGGAGGAGCGTACCGTCGCCGGCGTAGACGTTGCGGTAGGTCTGGACGGCGTAGCCGTTGTGGCCGTACTGCTCCACCTCGGTGGTGCCGGGGGCGATGCGCTCGGACTCCTGATAGACCGTCTTGCGCTCGGAGTAGGAGAGGAACTGGTTGGTCATCTCCACATAGTGGTCGTCGGTCTTGGTGCCCAGCAGGGTGATGGTCAGCTGGTTCGTCTCGTCGTTGTAGCTGGTGGTGATCTTGATGGGGTAGTTGGTGCTGTTGCGGAAGGCAAAGTCCGGGCCGCCCCAGCTGACCGTGGCATCACAGCCCGTGACGGGCATATAGCCGGGGTCGAACATATGGGCGTAGCGCAGGACGATCTGCAGGTCCGCCATGAGGGCGGAGTAGTACAGCGTGGAGGATACCTGGCAGATACCGCCGCCGATGGAGGTAACGGTCTTGCCGCCGGAGTAGGCGGCGGCGGGCTGGAAGCCCCGGGCCTCGGTGCGCTGGCCCACAGTGGCGTTGTACCAGAACTCCTCGCCGGGGTTATAGATACGGCCGTTGATGGCGGCGGAAGCCAGCTTGATGTTCTGGCGGCGGCCCCAGGGGCCGGCACAGGTGGTGGTGCAGGTGCCGATCACGTCCCGGAACATGGCCTGCTCCAACTCCTCGGTGGCGGCGGGCGGGAACTGCACCTGGGCGTCAGCCAGGAATTCCTCGCCCGGCTGGGCGGCGTCCAGTTGCTTTTGCACCGTCTCCACATCGAACTGTACGCCCACGCGGGACTGGGTGGGCTTGCCGGTGGATTTGTCGCAGATGGCGGCGGCCATGGTGCCGGCGATCTCGTCGTGGAGCGCCTGCACGTCCATGGGCGCGGCGGTGTGGGCCGCGAACACACATTCCACGGACCGGGCTGCCGCGGACAGGTCGCGGCTCTCGAAGCGCTGCGCCAACTCGGCGCGCAGCGCCGCCGCGTCCAGCTTCTCGCCGTCCTGCGGCTTGGTGATGTACAGGCCCTCACCCTCCGCCAGCCGGTAGCCGCCGTCCGTTACGGTGCAGCCCACGGTGTCGGACAGCTGTTCACAGGCGGCGGTGAGCTTCGTCTCGTCCACGTCCAGCTGGGGCGTGACATCCACGGCCCTGAACCAGCTCTCGATAAAGCGCCAGCCGCCGCGGAGGAACGCGGTCACATCGCTGCCCCAGCCCCGGTCCTGCACGTCGCAGCCGGCAGCCTTGGAGACATAGACGGGCAGAACGGTGACGCCCAGGTCGGAAAGGGTGGTGCTGCCGATCTCCTGCCCGTCACGGGTCAGGCGGATGGTCATGCCGTCCAGCAGGGCACTCCCCTGCTCCGTCCAGCGCTGCTCGGCCTCCTGCGCCGACAGGCCGGACACATCCATTCCCAGCACGGAGGTGCCGGAAAACGCCGTGTGGGAATACAGCGCGTTGGCGGCCACACAGCAGCCCGCGTAGGCCAGCACCAGCACCGCCGCGGCGATGCCGATGATCAGTCCGGCTCTTTTGCCGGGGGTCTTGGGAGGTTTTTCTTCCGGGGCCGCGCGCTTGCCGGCCGTCTCCGGCACGGGATCGGCGGTAACAGAGGACATATTCAACTCGTCGCTCATGGTGTCCCCTCCTTTGTATCATCAGGTTTGGGCAATACCGGCAAAATGCCGTGCCGTTACTGCATTGTATCACGGTTTGTCAAGGAATGGGTTACAAAAGCGTTACGACACCTCTTTCTGCGGCTTTGCGCGGGGGATGGTGACGGTGAGGCAGATGGCGTCCTCCGTATCCCGGCGGGAGACTTTGGCGCCGACGCCGGCGGTCTGCATGAGCCTGACGCCCCGGTCCACGCTGTTGAGGAACAGCCGGACGTCCTTGATGATATACGCGCTGCGGCGGCGGGGCTGCGTCGTCTGGTTTTGCGCGACCAGACGGTCTATGTAACCTTCGGCATGGGCGACGTTCAGCTGGTTTTTGCCGATGTGTTCGACGGCGGCAAGGCGCTGCTCCGGGTCCTCCAGACGCAGGAGGGCACGGGCGTGGCGCTCGGTCAGGCCGTAGTGGTGCAGAGCCTCCGCCACCGGCTCCTCCAGCCGCAGCAGGCGCAGCTTGTTGGCCACGGCGGACTGGCTGCGGCCCAGCCTTTCCGCCGCCTGCTGCTGGCTGAGGCCGTAGCGGCGGAGCAGGCGGGCGATGGCGGCCGCCTCCTCCATGTAGTCCAGGTCGCGGCGCTGGAGGTTCTCGATCAGGGCCAGCAGGGCGGCGTCCTCCTCATCCACCCGGGCCAGCAGACAGGGCACCTGCCGCAGTCCGGCGATCCGTGCCGCCCGCCAGCGGCGCTCGCCGGCCACCAGCTCGTAGACTGCGCCCTGCTGCCGGACGGTGAGCGGCTGCAGAATGCCGTAGGCGGCGATACTGGCCGCCAGCTCCTGCAAACTCTCCGAGTCGAACCGGCGGCGGGGCTGCTGGGGATTGGGACGGATATCGTTGATGGGTATGTATCGCACACGGGTAGAGAGGAAATCGGTCTTCTGGTCTTTTTTCATGGCGGTCGCCTCCTTTTTTCGCCTATTGTACGGCGGGAGGCCTGTCGAAAGCGGGCGAAGACCGTCGGGAAATAAAAAAATGCACCCGCCCCTGTCGGGACGGGTGCGGCGGTCACTGCTTTGTGCGGATATCCTCGCCGAAGAAGGGCAGGATCTGGTAGGCACCCTCGATACGGGAGAGGATGGGCGCGCCGTAGCGATGGCCCAGCTCCTCCGGGGCCAGGTTGGTGCTGATGATGGTGGACCTGCCGGAGAGCATACGGCCGTTGACGATCTGATAGAGGGCGCTCTGGACAAAGGCGGTGGTCATCTCGGTGCCCAGGTCGTCCAGGATCAGCAGGTCGCAGCTCTCACAGCGGCGGACGTCGGCATCGCTGACCTCGTCGGGGCGGAATTTGGCGTCCTCATAGCGGGAGAAAACGCTGATAGCGGTGTCGTAGACCACGGAGAAGCCGGCGTCGCTGACCTCCCGGGCGATGCAGGCGGAGAGGAACGTCTTGCCCAGACCGGTGCCGCCGGAGAGCAGCAGGCTGCCGCTGCCCCGGGAGAACTGGCGGGCAAAGTCCCGGCAGACGTCGAAGTTGCGCTCCATGTTGGCCCGGGGCGAAACGCCGTAGCTGTCCCACACGGCGCTGTCGTACAGGTCGAAGCGGAAGGTGTCGAACCGGGCCTCGCCCAGCGGCAGGAGCCGGGAGAGCTCCGCCAGCTGCTCGCGGGCGTAGTACTGCTTCAGGCAGGCGCAGACGCCGGACCGGGTATAGCCGGTGTCGCCGCAGAGGGGACAGGCGGGCTTGTCCTCCAGGTAGTCGGCGGGATAGCCCATGTCCTCCAACAGGGCGGCGCGCTCGCGCTGCAGGGAGAGATTTTCGTCCCGCAGGACCCGCAGGGCGGGCAGCGGGTCCTCGCCCTTTTTGGCGGCGGCGGCCACGATACGGCTCATGGTGGTGCGGAGGGTGCGGTCGATGTCCCGCAGGCGGGGCTGGCGGGCAAAGACCTCCCGGCGGCGCTGGTCCAGCTCGGCCTCCCGGCGCTGGCGGGCCTGGTCAAAGCGGGCAATGGCCCGCTGCATGATGATACCGTCGTATGACATACTCTCACCTCTTGATATAGCGGCGCATCCAGGCGTCCTTGTCCCCGGCGGGGGCGGCGGACTTACCGGCAGCGGGCCGCTTGCCGGACGCCTCGCCCTCCTCTACCTGGCGGGGCGTATGCCAGCCGGCGTCGTGCCAGCGGCGCAGGATGCCGTTAAGGTAGCGCCAGTTCAGGTCCTTCTTGTAGAACACCGTGCGCTCATAGGCCAGAGCCACCGTCTCCGGTGGGAAGCCCATGTCCATCCACTGGTCGATGTAGCGGCGTTCGGCCTCCACCGGCGGCCTGTTAAGAATTCGTAAATTCGACAAATAGGAAGTGTACTTCCTGTTGCGCTCTGCCCATTTTTTTAGGTATACCGCAGCAGAATTCTGGTCAAATATGCCAAGCTGTGCCCAGCGATAGCCCTCTTTTTCCACCTGGCGCATGGTTGGTCGTCTGCCCTCGCCCCACTGGCTGCGGGCCCGTTCGACACAGTGGCACACCAGGAGATAGATCACGTCGGCGGGCATACCCAGGTCATCGTAAAGACCGGCCAATATCTGCAAGTCGGCGGTGCGGAGCTTCTTGCCCAGCTGCTGCTCCGTCTGTGGCACCAGCAGGCGGAAGCCCTCGTTGTCCGTCAGCAGTCCGGCGATGTCCTGAGCGGTGTAGACCGGGCGTTCGTCCGCCGGATCGGGCGGTGCCTGGCGGGCCGGTCGAGGCAGCAGGTCCAGGTCCTGAAGGACCTTCTCCGCCGCGTCGATCCGCAGGCGGCTGATGGGCAGGACCTTTTCCAGCTCCTCCGGTGTGACGCCCCGGCCGAAGCGGCGCAGGGCCAGATACAGCAGGGCGGCGTCGCCCTGCCCGCTTTGCAGCAGCTTGTCGGCCGCATCGGCGGGCAGCGTCATCTGCTCCTGCCTGTTCCGAAGTATATAGCCGTCCATGGCGATGACCTCCCCTCTCATTCGTGCTCTCCATTCTACACGAAAAAGGGGTCGGCGTAAAGCGGGGCGGGACAACTTTTTACAAATTTCCGCTTTTCGCCAAAATAGACTTTTCTCCGGCGGGTTTTGTGGTATAATGCTATTTGTATAAGTATATATACCCAACGAAATGAATTAAGGAGGGTTTTGGCATGGCGAACCGGGTAACGATGTCTATCTGCGGCACGGAGTATATCCTCGTAGCGGAGGAGGACGCCGCCTACATGGAGAAGATCGGCAACATGGTGGATGCGGAGATGCAGAAGCTGATGGACAGCGCCCACATGAGCCGTGACGCGGCGGCGGTGCTGGCGGCGGCGGAAAAGAACGAGCCTTATATCGTCTCCCGCGCCACGATGGAGGTCTGCACGGCCTTCAACAAATTCTATTTCTGCAACCAGATAATCACGGAGGATGCAGGCGTATCCGCCGCCCGATTGGCCCTTACGGACGCCGCGAGGATCACCATAAAGAAGGGCCTTTACCTCGTGGGCCTTCAGGCGCCGGAACGTATGTAAGGCCGAGCGCAGCGAGAGGCAAAAACCGAAAAAAACTCGCATAAATGGCGTTATGCCATTTATGCGAAAGCATATCTTTTAGGAGGAAAGAAAAATGCTGGATATAAAACGCATTCGTCAAAATCCCGAGGCACTGGTGGAAGCCATGCGCAAGCGCCGCAATAAGGGTGCGGACGTCACCGCCCTTTTGGAGCTGGACGCAAAGCGCCGGGAAGTAATGCAGGAGGTGGAGCAGCTCAAGGCAAAGCGCAACGAGGGCTCCGCCAAAGTCCCCGCCATGAAGAAGGCGGGCGAAGACACTACCGCCCTGATGGCGGAAATGAAGGAGCTGGGCGCGCGGGTAAAGGAGCTGGACGACCAGATAGCAAAGATGGACGAGGAGCTTCAGTCCATGCTCATGAGCGTGCCGAATATACCTCACGAGTCCGTGCCCGAGGGGGCGGACGACAAGGCCAACGTGGAGGTGCGCCGCTGGTCAGAGCCCACGAAGTTCGACTTCGAGCCCAAGGCGCATTGGGACATCGGCGAGGACTTGGGCATACTGGATTTCGCCACCGCCGGCAAGATCACCGGCGCCCGCTTCACGGTATACAGGGGCTTAGGCTCCCGCCTGGAACGCGCCATAATCAACTACTATCTGGATACCCATACGCAGAACGGCTATACCGAGATATTTCCTCCCTATATGGTAAACCGGGCCTCCATGACCGGCACCGGCCAGCTTCCCAAATTCGAGGAGGACGCCTTCAAGGTAGCCAATACCGATTACTTTCTTATCCCCACCGCCGAGGTTCCCGTCACCAACATGCTGCGGGGGGAGATAGTGGACGGCGATAAGCTGCCCATCAAGTATTGCGCATACAGCGCCTGCTTCCGCAGCGAAGCCGGCTCCGCAGGCCGGGATACCCGGGGGCTTATCCGCCAGCATCAGTTCAACAAGGTGGAGCTTGTTAAGTTCACAAAGCCCGAGGACAGCTATGACGAGCTGGAGTCCCTGACCCGGGACGCCGAGAAGGTGCTGCAGGGCCTCGGCCTGCCCTATCATGTAGTAGTGCTCTCCACAGGCGATCTGGGCTTCTCCAGCGCCAAGACCTATGATATTGAGGTATGGATGCCGAGCTATGGCCGGTATGTGGAGATCTCCTCCTGCTCCAACTTTCTGGATTATCAGGCAAGACGCGCCAATATCCGGTTTAGAAGAGAGGGCGGCAAGGCAGAATTCGTACACACGCTCAACGGCTCCGGTCTGGCGATCGGTCGTACCAC
>OHBW01000424.1_pt1 | contig 20292 bp, 20 predicted proteins | sample 1577411 | NCBI WGS metagenome assembly OHBW01 (sample SAMEA3879534, study PRJEB24766) | human gut metagenome | biome: human-associated habitat; feature: feces | place: USA | collected 1985/1987 | reverse complement strand
TGGCGCAGGCGCATCGCGCGCGAGCGCGCCGAACGGACGCAGAAAGAGAAGCAGTAAAACTTACACATAAAGATTAAAAAGGAGACGATCCGCATGTCCACACCGCATAACAGCGCCGCCCCCGGCGCATTCGCCAAAACCGTCCTGATGCCCGGCGATCCCCTGCGCTCTCAGTTCATTGCCGAAACCTTCCTGGAAAACCCCGTGCTGGTGAACAACGTCCGGGGCGTCCAGGGCTACACCGGCACCTATAAGGGTGTGCCCGTGTCCGTGATGGCCTCCGGTATGGGCATCCCGTCGATCGGCATCTACAGCTGGGAGCTGTACAACTTCTACGATGTCGACAACATCATCCGCGTCGGCTCGGCGGGCGCGATCCAGAAAGAGCTGACGCTCGGCGATGTGGTCGCGGGGATGGGCGCCTGCACCAACTCAAATTACGCCGCGCAGTACGGTCTCGGCGGTACATTCGCGCCCATCGCGGACTTTGCGCTGCTCTCCGCTGCCGTGCAGTCGGCAAAGGAGCTCGGCGTCAATATGCCTGTCGGCAACCTCTATTCGTCCGACACGTTCTACGACGCCTCCGCCTCGTCCCTCAAGTGGGCGGAGATGGGCGTGCTCGCCATCGAGATGGAGGCTGCCGCCCTCTACTGCAACGCCGCCTATACGAAAAAGCGAGGCCTTTCCATCTGCTCCATTTCGGACAACATCGTCACCGGCGAGGAGCTTTCGCCCGAGCAGCGGCAGACAAGCTTCACCGCCATGATGAAGATCGCGCTCGAAACGGCCGTGAAGATGGCGGCGCTCTAAATCTGCGAAATAAGGAGATGTCATGCCATGCGTGTGATCGATATTGAAAACATTGTGACCAACATGCGGGACGATACCCGCTTTGTTCTGCGCTGCGAGGAGGTCTTCCACGATAAGATCAGCTCCGCCGCAGCGAGCATTTTGATGAACAAGAGCCAGAAGCCTATCGTCTGCCTGACGGGGCCGAGCGGCTCGGGCAAGACGACGACGGCCATGCGCCTGCGCGAATACCTTGAAAATCTCGGCGTGAAGGTGTGCATGCTCAGCATGGACAATTTCTTCCTGCCACTCGATCAGCGCCCGCCCGAGGCGAGCGACTGGGAGTCGCCCTACTGCGTGAACCGCCAGTGGCTCATCGACGATATTCACCGCCTGATGGACGGTGAGCTGGTCAAGCTGCCGGTCTACAACTTCAAGGACGGCATCGTCGGCGGCTACAAGCCCATGCAGGGCGATAAGGACGCCATCATCATCGCCGAGGGGATCCACATGCTCAATCCGCTCATCTTCGATGAGCTCAAGAACGAGGCTACGGGCGTTTACGTTGCCCCGCGCACGCGCATCATCACCGAGAAGGATCGCATCGTCCGCCCCGAGCAGCTGCGCGTGGCGCGCCGCATGATCCGCGACTATCAGGGCCGCGGACATTCCCTGCGCCAGACGGTCGAGCGCGCCGAGAGCGTCGATCGCGGCGAGCAGAACTACATCATGCCCAATAAGCCCAACGCGAGCATTCACATCGACACGTTCCACGACTACGAGCCGTGCATCCTCGCGCGTTACCTCAAGGACATTCCGGAGTTCTACAGCCAGCTGGACGATGCCTTCATCGCCGAGCACGGGCTGAGCGACCTCTTCGACGTTGTCAACTCCGTGCCGCCGCTCAGAACCGACTATGTGCCGCGCGACTCCATCGTGCGCGAGTTTGTCGGCGGCAGCTGTTTTGAGTACTAAATGGTCGAAAACTGACAACAAAGAGTAATTGAAAATAAAAATTATCCGGAACGGAATCGGAATTTGCCCTGCTTGGGCGAAAAAAGGGGGAAGGAAGCATGCATTCTGACGAGCGGCGAAAAGCCATTGCCGATGTGCTGCGCGCGTCGGACGCGCCCATCAGCGCCTCTGCGCTGGCGGAGAAATTCTCCGTTTCCCGGCAGATCATCGTGGGTGACATCGCGCTTCTGCGTTCCTCCGGCGAGGAGATCCTTGCGACCCCGCGCGGCTACGTGACACCGAAGGAGACGCGCGGCCTTCTCCGCCGGATCGCGGTGAAGCACACGCCGCAGCAGATGGAAGCTGAGCTCAACACCATCGTCGACAACGGCTGTACGGTCATCGACGTCATCGTCGACCACCCGATCTACGGGCAGCTCACCGGCCCGCTGCAAATTGCCAGCCGCTACGAGGTCGGGCAGTTCATTGAGCGGTGCAGGAATGCAGAGCCGCTCTCCCGCCTGACCGACGGCATCCACCTGCATACGATCCTCTGTCCCGACGAGGCGGCCTTCGAGCGCACGAAGGATGCGCTGCGCGCGCTTGGGCTTTTATTGGAGGAAAGCGGAAATTAAGGGTTGACAATCCTGCGACAAGCGATTATAGTGTCATGGACATGTGTCAAGACACGTCGTCCGTGACACTATTTTTTTAGGTTGTGAGGATATCATGGAAACGATAAAAGCATTTTGCAAACGCAAAAATATTGAGGTTTCGGCCAAGCGCTACGGCATCGACGCGCTCGGCGCGATGGCGCAGGGCCTTTTCTGCTCGCTGCTGATCGGCACGATCATCAAGACGCTCGGCGCACAGCTCGGCGTTCCGTTTTTGACGGATATCGGCACTTATGCGATGTCCGTCTCCGGCCCGGCGATGGCCGTCGCCATCGGCTACGCGCTCAAGGCTGACCCGATGGTGCTCTTCTCCCTCGCGGCGGTGGGCTATGCGGCGAACGCCGAGGGCGGCGCGGGCGGCCCGCTTGCCGTTCTCATCATCGCCGTCGTCGCCGCCGAGTGCGGCAAGGCCGTGAGCAAGGAGACGAAGATCGACATTCTCGTTACGCCCGCTGTGACGATCTTAGTCGGCGTGGCGCTCGCCAAGTGGATCGCGCCGCCCATCGGCACGGCCGCTTCCGCCTTCGGCATCGTCATCGACAACGCGACCAAGCTCCAGCCGTTCTGGATGGGCATTGCCGTTTCCGTGCTCGTGGGCATCGCGCTCACGCTGCCCATCTCGTCTGCCGCCATCTGCTCGGTGCTGGGCCTTACGGGTCTTGCCGGCGGCGCGGCGGTCGCGGGCTGCTGCGCGCAGATGGTCGGCTTTGCCGTGATGAGCTTTAAGGAAAACGGTGTGGGCGGTCTGGTCAGCCAGGGCATTGGCACCAGCATGCTGCAAATGCCCAACATCCTGAAAAAGCCCCGCGTGTGGCTGCCTCCGATCATTGCTTCCGCCATTACCGGCCCCATTGCCACCTGCGTGTTCAAATTGCAGATGAACGGCCCGGCGGTTTCTTCCGGCATGGGCACCTGCGGCCTGGTGGGTCAGATTGGCGTCTACACCGGCTGGGTCAACGATGTGGCCAGCGGCGCAAAGGCCGCCGTCACCGGCATGGACTGGCTGGGACTGGTGCTGATCTCCTTCGTGCTGCCCGCTGTGCTGACGTGGCTTATCGCCGTGCCCCTGCGGAAGTGGGGCTGGATCAAGGACGGCGATCTGAAGCTGGATCTGTAAAACACAAAAAAGGCGGCGTCAGCCGCCTTTTTTGCTGAGTTGAAGCAGGCCGGAGTTGTCTAACTTTTGGGAGCTGACTCACGATTGCTTCTATCTCGTTTTTGTGCTTTCCGTTTCGCTCGTTCCTTCGCTTGACGTTTCCTCTGCACAGTCGGTGACAGGAAAATGTCGTATGCGCTAAGTGCAAAGATGCCGGTAAATGCTGCGCCGATCGAAACGAGAATTACCCGGCTGGTTTTCCGCTCTCTGTTGGAATCACGCAGTGAAAAACACAGCGTACCATCAGCTTCCAGCTCTGCGATTTCAGGAGTCGCATCCCAAGGCCGCCAATTATAGCCGGTATAGACACGGATACGAATCGAATGAGGAGTGCTGTTGAAATCGGAAGGGAGCTTCTTATAGCACGAAAAGCCAAAGGTGTATTCCGTTCCGTCCGTGCATATCAACAACGGAATAGGATATAATCTGCGGCCTTGGCTGGACATCAGTGCCTCTTCGGAGTCGGCGTAAATTTCCATGGTGTTTTCTTCCGTATATATCGGCTGGGTCAGACCCATAAAGAGAAATATACCGCCCAATACCAGGCACAGCAGGTAATTGCGGAATTCCCGTACCCGTCGTTTCCACGCCGATTTTTTTCCTGAGGACATGTGTCATCACCCCTGTCCGGATCCTTTTGCCTCAGTATACCATGGCTGTACTGCGGCTGTAAAGAAAAGACTCGTGTTCGAGACGCGGTACAAAAGCGGCTCGTTCGTCCGGTTTGGCTTGGTTTACAAGACTTGCACAATATGGTATAATCATCTATCAGCAACGAGGAAAGGAACGACCACAATGGAATTATCGGCAAAGCTGGTGCGTTCACAATTGAATTTTTTTAAGCCCTTTGTGGCGGGTTGCTCACTGGAGACCACCCGCAAGGGACAGGATAAGCTGGGCGAGCTGATGAGCGCCCTGCACAAGCGGGAGGTGATCTTCCGCGACCACGACTTCGAGCAGTTCAAGGGCGCGTGGGTCATGCCTAAGGACGAGCGCCGCAGCGGCGTGGTGCTGTATCTCCACGGCGGCGGCTATACCTGCGGCAGTCTGGACTATGCCAAGGGCTTTGCGGCCACGCTGGCCAGCGAGTGCGGTGTGCGCGTGTTCTGCGGGGCGTACCGCCTGGCACCAGAGAACCCCTATCCCGCCGCGCTGGAGGATGCACTGACTGCCTACGACTATTTGCTGAAAAAGGGCTACGCGCCGCAGCAGATCCTGCTGTGCGGCGAGAGCGCCGGCGGCGGGCTGATCTGCGCTCTGTGCCTGAAGCTGAAGCAGCTGGGCCGGGAGCTGCCCTGCGGGCTCATCGCCATCTCGCCCTGGGTGGACCTGACCGGTTCCGGGAAGTCCTACGAATTCAACCGGGACAACGATCCGTCCCTGACGGAGGAGCTGCTGCAATTCTACGCCAGGTGCTATACGCAGGACCCCACGGACCCGCTGTGTTCGCCCCTGCTGGGCGACCTGACGGGCTTTCCACCGACGCTGATCTTCGCCGGCGGCGATGAGATATTGCTGGATGACGCCCGGGGATTGCATGAACGGCTGAAAAAGGCCGGGAGCAAAAGCAGGCTGATCATCGCGCCGGGGCGCTGGCACGCCTATGTGCTCTATTGCCTGCAGGAGAACATGGAGCAGGATATCTATGAGATCAACCGCTTTATGACGCAGAACCTGTCCCCGGCCCGGAGCCTGCGGTGGATGCGTCTGGACAACGCGGCCAAAATATATCCTGCTGCCAAGCGGCGCAACTGGAACAATTTTTTCCGCATCTCCGCCACGCTGGCGGAGCCGATAGACCGCGCGGTGCTGGCAGCGGCGCTGGATGTGACGGTGCGGCGGTTTCCGTCCATTGCCGTACGGCTGCGGCGGGGTGTGTTCTGGTACTATCTGGAGGAGATACCCCACACGCCGCCCATACAGGACGAAAAGAGTTGCCCGCTGGCCCATGCGCCGTTCCGCCAGGTGCGGCAGTGCGCCTTCCGGGTGCTGGTGTATAAGGACCGCTTTGCGGTGGAGTTTTTCCATGCGTTGACCGACGGCACCGGTGCGCTGGTGTTCGTCAAATCACTGCTGGCGGAATATCTCAGTGAGAAGTACGGTATCTCCGTCCCTGCGGAAAAGGGCGTACTGGGACGGTTAGAGGAGCCGTCGCCGGAGGAACTGGAGGACAGCTTTGCCCGGTATGCTGGGGATGTGACCGCCAGCCGCGCCGAGGCCACGGCCTGGCACCTGACCGGCACACCGGAGACAGATGGCTATAAGGACCTGGTGACACTGATGGTGCCGGCGGATAAGCTGCGTTCCTGCGCCAAAGACCACGGCGTGTCTGTGACGGAGCTGCTGTGTGCCGCCATGATGCAGGCTATTCTGGAGCTGCAGACGGAGAAGGTGCCCAACCCCCGCCACCGCAAACCGGTGAAGGTGCTGCTGCCGGTAAATCTGCGAAAGCTGTTTCCCAGCAAAACGCTGCGGAACTTTGCGTCCTATATCACCCCGGAGATCGATCCGCGGCTGGGGGCGTGCAGTTTTCAGGAGCTGTGTGCGCTGGTCCACCACAAGATGGGGCTGGAGAACAACCGCTGGACCATGCGGGCCAAGTTTGCCGCCAATGTGGCCAGCGAACGTTCGCCCGTGCTGCGGGTCATGCCGCTGTTCATCAAGAATATCGCCATGAAGGCCGTGTTTGACACGGTGGGCGAGTGTAAGTCCTGCTTGTGCCTGTCCAACCTGGGCCGCGTGGAGCTGCCGGACGTGATGGTGCCCTATGTGCGCCGGATGGACTTCATCATCGGTGTGCAGGCCAAGGCACCCCACAACTGCGGCGTGGTCACCTGGGGGGATACAGCCTATATCAACTGTATCCGCAGTATCCGGGAGCCGGAGCTGGAGTATCACTTCTACCGCGTGCTGCATCGGCTGGGACTGCCCGTTAAGGTCGAGAGCAATATGCGCTGACACAACGGGAGAAAGGAGCCTTTCTTATGTATTGCATCAAATGTGGCGTGGAGCTGGCGGACAGCGAGCGCGTTTGTCCCCTGTGCGGCACCCGGGTATTTCATCCCGATCTGCCCTGTGGACAGGGTGAGCCGCCCTACCCGCCGGCTGACCACCCCCGCCACGAGGAGGTCAGCCGCATCGGCGTGCTGTTCGTCATCTCTGTGTGTATGCTGCTGCCGGCGGTCATCACCGTGCTGTGCGACTGGCGCATCAACGGGACCATCGTCTGGTCCGGCTTTGCCGTGGGCGGATTGCTGCTGCTGTATATCCTGGCGGTGCTGCCTCTGTGGTTTAAGCGGCCCAACCCGGTGATCTTCGTGCCCATTGACTTCGCGGCCATCGGCGTGTTCCTGCTGTATGTGAACTACGCCACCGGAGGCCACTGGTTTTTGACCTTTGCGCTGCCGGTCACAGGCGCGGCAGGGCTGCTGGTGTGCGCCATGGTGACGCTGCTGCGGTATCTGCCCGGCGCGGCGCTGTACATCTGCGGCGGGGCGCTGATCCTGTCCGGCGGTATGGCGGTGTTGGTGGAGTTCCTGCTGAACCTGACCTTCGGCCTGCACGAGACGTTCCTCTGGTCCTTCTACCCGCTGGCGGCGGGGGTGGTGCTGGGGGCCATGCTGCTGGTCATCGCCATGTGCAAGCCCCTGCGGCGCAGCCTGCACCGTAAGTTCTTTATCTGAGAGGTACCCCATGCAGATGATTTTTATCGACATCGACAACACCCTGCTGGATTTTGACGCCTACATCCGGCAGACCATGCGGGAGGGCTTCGCGCACTTTGGACTGAAGCCCTACGAGCCGTACATGGAGGCCGTGTTCCACCGGGAGAACGGAAAACTCTGGCGGCAGATCGAGCAGGGCACGCTGACCTTCGCGGAACTGGAGGCGATACGCTGGGACAGGGTGTTCGCCGCGCTGGATATTGCCTTTGACGGCCGGGTATTCGAAAAGTATTTCCGCGCGGCCCTGTACGACAGCGCTATCCCCGTGGACGGGGCCATGGAACTGCTGGAGGCGCTCCACGGCAAGTATCCGCTGGCGGTGGCCAGCAACGGACCATACGACCAGCAGCTCCACCGGCTGGAGCTGGCGGGCATGAAGCGGTATTTCGATTGGTTCTTCGTGTCGGAGAGACTGGGCGCGTCCAAGCCGGCCCGGGCCTTTTTCGATGGGGCGTTTGCGGCACTGAACGATGGGCGCGAAACAGCCGTCATGCCGGCGGACTGTGTGATCATTGGGGACTCCTTGACCTCCGACATGGCCGGCGGCCGGCAGTATGGCATGAAGACCTGTTACTACCGCCGCCCCGGCGCGGCAGAGGGTACGGATGTGACCTGGCAGGTGACGGACCTGCGGCAGATACCGGCGTTGCTGGAGGGTACGGCATGATGACCATCAACGAATACCAGCAGCGGGCCATGGCTTCGCTAAATCCCGAATTGAAGGGCCGGGATGTGCTTATCAACAGCGTCATGGGCCTGTGTGGCGAGTCCGGCGAGGCCATCGACATCGTGAAGAAGTGGCTGGCTCAGGGCCATCCGCTGGACCGGGAGCATCTGGCCAAGGAGCTGGGTGACGTGGCCTGGTATCTGGCCGAGGCGGCCACGGCGCTGGACCTTGATCTGGAGGACATCCTCCGGGCCAACCTGGAGAAGCTGGAGCGCCGGTATCCGGACGGCTTTTCCACGGAAAAGTCCGTGGGCCGGGATAAGAACGATCTGTAAGAAAAGCGGAAGCGGCGGCTTCCGCTTTTCTTCTTCATGGGGACTTGACACCGGGATTTTTTGTGATACACTGAGGCGGTGCGCATTTTTTGCTTAGGAGGGATAGCCGTGCTGCAATCATTCCTCACCGTGGGGCAGCAGATACTCACACTGTACCTGCTGCTGGTGGTGGGCTTTGTGCTGGGAAAGGTCAAGCTGTTGGATGACCGCGCCTCGGTGGCCCTGAGCAGCCTGGTCATGTACGTGGTGTCCCCCTGTATGATGGTGGTGGCGTTTCAACGGCCGCTGGAGCATACGGCACTGCACAACTTCGGCGTAGTGACGGGTGTCTCGGCCGTACTCCATGTGGTGTTTATTGCGGCGGCCATGCTGCTGATCCGCGATAGAGACCGTGAACGGCAGAACTGCCTGCGCTTCGCCGCAGTGTTCTCCAACTGCGGCTTTATGGGCTATCCCCTGATGGCCGCGCTGCTGGGCAGCATCGGCGTGTTCTATGGTTCGGCCTACGTCATCGTATTTACTATACTCAGCTGGACATGGGGCGTCTATGTCATCACAGGCGACCGCAGCCAGCTGCGGCTGAAGCCCCTGCTGCTGAACCCCGGCGTTATCAGCGTGGTGCTGGCTATGGCGCTGTATCTCGGGCAGGTGACGGTGCCGGAACCCCTGATGGTCCCCATCAACTATCTGGCGGACCTGAATACGCCGCTGCCCATGCTGGTGGTGGGCTATCAGCTGAGCCACGCCAATTTCAAGGCGGCGCTGCAGGGTATCAGCTCCTGGGTGACGCTGGTGCTGCGGCTGCTGGTGCTGCCTCTTGCCTCACTGGGCATCTGCCTGGCGCTGAACGTGTCCCATGACCTGACGCTGGTGCTGCTGATCGCGGCCAGCGCGCCGCCGGCGGCGCTGCTGAGTATGTTCGCCGCCCGCTTCGGCAAGGACACCGCCCTGACCTCGTCCCTGGTGTCGGTCCAGACGGCGATCTCCGCGTTGACCATGCCGGTATTGGTCGGCCTGGCAGAGGTGCTTGGATAAAGAAACATCCCCCGGCGGAGCCGGGGGATGTTTCTTTATCCGCGGTGCAGTATGGCGTCCAGATCCTGTTGGGGATGGGTGATGGGCTGCAGCTGATAGGTATCCACCAGCGTCTTGACCACCGTCTCTGACAGGAAGGCCGGCAGGGTGGGCCCCAGGTAAATGCGCTTGATGCCCAGAGCCAGCAGGGTCAGCAGGATACATACCGCCTTCTGCTCGTACCAGGACAGCACCAGCGTCAGCGGCAGGTCATTGACGCCGCAGCCAAAGGCATCGGCCAGGGCCAGCGCGATCTGCACAGCGCTGTAGGCGTCGTTGCACTGGCCTGCGTCCAGTATGCGGGGGATGCCGTTGATATCGCCCAGATCCAGGTCATTGAAGCGGAACTTGCCGCAGGCCAGCGTCAGGATCAGCGAGTCCATAGGCGTGGACTTGACGAAGTCCGTGTAGTAGTTGCGTCCGGGGTGCGCGCCGTCGCAGCCGCCTACCAGAAAGATGTGCTTCACCGCGCCGCTTTTGATGGCGTCGATCACCGCCGGGGCGCTGTCGCCCAGCGCCTTGTGGGCAAAGCCGGTGGTCAGGATATGTCCGCCGTTGATGCCACTCATGCTCCGGTCGGTGCTGTATCCGCCCAGGGCCAGCGCCTGGTCGATGAGGGCGGAGAAATCCTTGCGGCCCTGCCGATCCTCCGGGATGTGCTTCAGTCCGGGATAGCCCACCACCGACGTGGTATAGATACGGTCGGCATAGCTGGGACGGGGCGGCATGATGCAGTTGGTGGTCATCAGAATGGGTGCGGGAAGGCTGTCGAACTCGCTTTGCTGGTTTTGCCAGGCGGTGCCGAAGTTTCCGGCCAGCTGCGGGTATTTTCGCAGCCCCGGATACCCGTGGGCGGGCAGCATCTCGCTGTGGGTGTACACGTTGACACCGGTGCCTGTCGTCTGCTCCAGCAACTGGTGCAGGTCCTCCAGATCGTGGCCGGATACCACGATGAACGGCCCCCGACGGATGTCCGTGTGGACCTTTGCGGGCGCCGGGTCACCGAAGGCGGCGGTGTTGGCCTTGTCCAGCAGGGCCATGCATTGATAGTTTACCAGACCAAATTCCGTGATGAGGGCCAGCCACTCCTCAACGGTGTGCTCCTGCCGCAGGGCGCACAGCCCCTTGTAGAACCACTGGCTGACCGCCTCATCCTCCTGCCCAAGGCGGAAAGCGTGATGGGCATAGGCTGCCATACCCTTCATGCCGAACAGCAGTGTGGCGCGCAGAGACACGATGTCCGTATCGCCGCGCCATAGCCAACTCGGGTCCTGTATCGGCAGACGCTGGGGCGTCAGTTTTTCGGCGCGGCGGATATAGCCCTGTAAGGCTGTATCGTCAAAATTTACGTTGGTCAGCGTGGCGAACAGACCGTCCGCCAGCAGGTGTGTGACTTCCGGAGGATAGTCCTCCTTGGCGGCATATATCTCCGCCAGGTGGATGAGGGAGCACACCAGATAGTCCTGCAAATTGGCGGTTTTCGGCTGCTTGCCGCAGACGCCGGTGCGGACGCAGCCGCTGTTGCCCGCCGTCTGCTGACACTGAAAACAGAACATTTCAGACATAGAATACAAACCTCCCGACAGTATAGCAACGATAGTCTGCCCTGCCGGGAGGAAATATATACAAAAAGGGAGACGCGCAGCGTCTCCCTTTTCTCAAAATTTCAGCAGAACGCCCACCAGGGCGGAGATTCCGATGAACACGATAGGATGCCACTTTTTCACCACAGGTACCCAGTTGGTACACACCAGCAGTACGGCCGCCAGGGCGATAGCCGGCCAGTTCAGCGCGGCCAGGCCGGTCATACCACTGTGCAGCAAGGCGATAGGTACTACGGAGATGCCCGCCGCAGCCACCAGCGCGGTGGAGGCGGGGCGCAGGCCGTAGAACGCGGCGCTGACCCACTTGCTGTCGCGAAAGGCTTTCAGGAACGCCGCCACGATGAGAATGACGATAACGGAGGGGGTTACCAGCCCGATGGTGGCCACCAGCGCGCCGCCGATGCCGCCGGTGGTGAAGCCCACGTAGGTGGCCATGTTCACACCGATGGGTCCCGGCGTGGACTCCGACACCGCCAGCATATCCGCCAGCTGCGCATGGGTGAACCAGCCGGTGCGGTCGGCCATATCCTGCAGGAAGGGCAGAGTGGCCAGCCCGCCGCCCACGGCGAACAGACCGGTCTTGAAGAATTCCCAGAACAGTTGGAGGTACAGCATTATTTCGCCCTCCTTATCACGTTCTGAATGACGATGCCCAGCGCCGCGGCCGCCGCCACGAAGATGACGGGGGACAGGTCGGTGAGCAGCGCCGCCGCCAGCACAGCAAGGAAGATCAGCCCGGCGGCCCAGTCCTTCACAGAGCCCTTGAACAGCTTGACCACCGCGTTGAAGATCAGCACGCACACGCATACGCGGATACCCGCAAAGGCGTGCTGCACCCAAGCCAGATGGGAGAAGCTGTTGATGACGCCTGCCAGTGCGGTGATGATGATCAGCGATGGGAACACAATGCCCAGCGTGGCCACGATGCCGCCGATAATACCGGCCTGCTTCTGCCCTATGAAGGTGGCGGTGTTTACAGCGATGATGCCGGGGGTGCACTGGCCGATGGCAAAATAGTCCACCAGCTCCTCGTCTGTAGCCCAGCCCTTGTCCTCCACGACCTCGCGCTGGAGGATGGGCAGCATGGCCATACCGCCGCCGAAGGTCATGACGCCCACCTTGGCAAAGGTGAGGAACAACTGAGCGAGAAGTTTTGCGTTCATGCTCGTATCACCTCATTCTATATATCCGTACAGTCCCCGCACCGATACCTCGCCGCTGCGGACTGTCTCCGTTTCGCCGTTTTCATACTGCACCGTCAGGCCGAACTGTTCGTCTATGGCCAGCGCCGTGGCCTGCCGGACGGTATTGCCTCGCAGGACGCGCACGGGCCTGCCCAAATTCACGCACCGGCGGCGGTATTCCGCCAGCCATTCCACTGGGTCGGTCAGCACAGTCCGCATGGCTGTCAGCTGGGCCAGTATGGCGTCTGCCAGCGCGTCCGGCGACACGTCAAGCTCTTGTAGGGCAAGGGATGTGGCCATGTCCGCGATGTCCGGCGGAAAAGAGGCCTGTCCCACATTGACACCGATACCTACCACCAGCCACGCCGCACTGCCGTCGGGGAGCAGGGAGGACTCGGTCAGAATGCCGCAGAGCTTTTTGCCGTGCAGCACCACATCATTGCACCACTTGATGCCGCAGTCCGTGTCGCAGAGGCTCTCAACAGCGCGGCACACAGCCACCGCGGCCAGCGGTGTCACGGTGAGCAGCTGCCCGGCCGGGCAGTCCTGCCACAGGGCGGAAAGATACAGGCCGCCCTCCGGTGATTGGAACGAACGGCCCAGCCGGCCCTTACCGGCGGTCTGCGCCCGGGCGATGACGGCGGTGCTGTCCAGCCCCTGCGCGGCAAGGGCCTTGCATACGTTGTTGGTGGAGTCCACGGTGTCATAGCGCAGAACATCCCAAGTCACGGCCATCATCTCCTTTCGGTCGAAAACACATTGTAGCACTGTATTCCGCGTTTGTAAATAGTTGACAGGTGTTAAGGAATTTAGTATCATCAGGACAGTTTTTGGAGGAGGGACGCCTATGAACACCCATATCCGCAAGCTGGTCTATACCGCCCTGTTCGCCGCGCTGACGGCGGTGGGTGCGTTTCTGCGTATTCCGATGGTGTACAGCTCCGTGACGCTGCAATATCTGTTTACGGCCATGGCGGGGCTGCTTCTGGGCCGGAGGTGGGGAGCTTTGAGCCAGGCGGTGTACGTCCTGCTGGGGCTGGTGGGCCTGCCCATCTTCACCATGGGCGGCGGCTTTGGCTATGTGTTCCAGCCCACGTTCGGGTTCCTGCTGGGGCTGATCCCGGCCGCATGGGTGGTGGGTGCCGTGGCAGGGGAGAGTCTGGACCCCAAACGCATGGCACTGGCGTCGCTGGCGGGACTGGCCGCGCTGTACGCCGTGGGAATGCCCTACATGGCCTTGATACTCAACGCCTACATGGGCAAGGGTATGACGTTTTCCGCGCTGCTGTGGGCGGGGATGCTGCCCTACCTGCCGGGAGACGCAGTGAAGATCATCGTGGCGGCGGGCGTGTGCCCCGTTTTGCGGCGGCGGTTAAGATTGGCGGATGGCAGCGATAAGCGGGGCGAATGACCTTGTGCAATACAGCCAAACCGTCTTCTGAAATTTTGACAGGATATTGGCACAGAAATGTATTGCATTTTGCGGCCGAGCCCCGTATAATAGGCAAGAAAAATGAGAGGAGGGACACGCCATGACCTGCAAGACGATCGTGAAAAAGCGGACCGACGCTCCCTCTGTTTTTGTTTCTGATATTGTTTCCATTTGACCGGTGATTTTTCACCGGTCATTTTTTTAGGCTGTTTGTAAGTAAGTAAACATATACGGATGAACGAGAAAGAGAGGACAAGTCACATGAACAAGAAATTAGGACACGACGCCATCTATGACGCCCGGGAGCTGGGCGTGCCCCGGATGCTGCTGCTGGGATTGCAGCACCTGTTTGCCATGTTTGGCGCTACGGTGCTGGTGCCCATCCTGGTGACGGGCTACGGCCTGCCCCTGTCCATCCAGACAACCCTGCTGTTCGCCGGTATCGGCACCCTGCTGTTCCACGTCTGCACCAAGTTTAAGGTACCCGCCTTCCTGGGCTCCTCCTTCGCCTTCCTGGGCGGCTTCCAGGCGGTAGCCAATCTGGATAGCGGCAAGTTCGCCGCCATGACCGGTGAGGAGAAGCTGCCCTACGCCCTGGGCGGCGTGGTGGTCGCGGGTCTGCTGTATCTGGTGCTGGCCCTGCTGTTCAAGCTGGTGGGTGCCAAGAAGGTCATGCGCTACTTCCCGCCCATTGTCACGGGTCCCATCATCATCCTCATCGGTCTGAACCTGTCCGGCACCGCCGTGACCAACGCCTCCACCTGTTGGTGGCTGGCCCTGGTGGCCATCGCCATCATCATCGTGGCCAACATCTGGGGCAAGGGCATGATCAAGATCATCCCCATCCTGCTGGGTGTGGTGGGTGCGTACATCGTAGCGCTGATCGCCGGCAAGGTGGACTTCACCGAGGTGGCCGGCGCCGACTTCGTGGGTCTGCAGAAGTTCGTCATCGCCAAGTTCGATGTGACCTCCATTCTGGTCATGGCGCCCATCGCCATCGCCGCCATGATGGAGCACATCGGCGACGTCTCCGCCATCTCCTCCACCACCGGTAAGAACTTCATTGAGGATCCCGGTCTGCACCGCACCCTGCTGGGCGACGGTCTTGCCACCGCCTTCGCCGGTATGTTCGGCGGCCCTGCCAACACCACCTACGGCGAGAACACCGGCGTGCTGGCACTGAGCCGCGTGTACGATCCCCGGGTCATCCGTCTGGCGGCGCTGTACGCCATCATCCTCAGCTTCTCCCCCAAGTTTGACGCGCTGGTCAACTCCATCCCCACTGCCATCGTGGGCGGCGTCAGCTTCGTGCTGTACGGTATGATCTCCGCCGTGGGCGTGCGCAACGTGGTGGAGAACAAGGTGGACCTCACCAAGTCCCGCAACCTCATCATCGCCGCCGTCATCTTCGTGTGCGGTCTGGGCTTCGCCTCCACCGGCGGCATCACCTTCACCGTGGGCAGCGCCGATATCACACTGACCGGCCTGGCCATCGCCGCCCTGGCGGGCGTGATCCTGAACGCCGTCCTGCCCGGCAACGACTACGAGTTCGGCAAGAGCGTCGAGGGCGACGCCAGCGCCGACCTGGGCAGCTATTGAGCCATATCTTGAATGAATACCGGGCCGCGCGGCCCATACCCCGGGGACGCACGGACAAAAGGCAGGCATCGTAAGATGCCTGCCTTTCTGTTGTCCGCTTTTGTGCAACACCGGAGAAAAACACCCCGCATAATAGGACGGCATACACTGTAACGGTGCCGCTGAATAATGTGTGGGGAGGACACAAAGGATGAAAAACGAAACTTCTGTTATGGCCATTCTGGCGGCGGCGCTGGGTGCGCTGTGCAGCTACGCCTCGGCGCTGGTGGTGCCGCTGGCGGTGCTGATCGCCGTAATGCTGGCGGACTATGCCAGCGGTATGGCAAAGGCCTGGAGCGCGGGCAAGCTCTGCTCCAAAACCGGCCTGCGCGGTATCCTGAAAAAGCTGGGCTATCTGGTGCTGGTGGGTGTAGCCGGTGTGGTGGACTGGTTGGTACGTTACGGCCTGACCCAGGTGGGGGTGGAGGTCAGCTTTCAGTTCCTGATGGCGGCGATGGTCATCGTCTGGCTCATCATCAACGAATTGATCTCCATCCTGGAAAACGTGGCGGCGCTGGGCGGCCCGGTGCCGGGCTTTTTACGCAAACTGCTGACGCGGCTGAAAGTCGCCGTAGAAACAAAAGCAGGGGAGGAAGACAAAAATGCAGATCAATGAAGTTGCCTATAAGTGGGCGGGCCAGTTGACCCGTCGGACGGCCACCCGCCGCATTATCCTGCACCACGCCGCGGCGGTGACATGTACGCCGCAGCAGGTCCACCAGTGGCACCTGGCCAACGGGTGGACGGGGATCGGCTATCACTTTTTCGTCCGCAAGGACGGCACGGTCTACCGCGGCCGTCCGGAGGACACCGTGGGCGCCCACGCCGGGAACAATAACTACGACAGCCTGGGCGTCTGCTTCGAGGGCAGCTTTGACCGCGAGACCATGCCTGACGCCCAGCTGCGCGCCGGACAGGAGCTGGTGGCATACCTGAAGCAGAAGTACGGCATTTCCACCGTCCAGCGCCACAGCGATGTGAACGCCACCGGCTGCCCCGGGGGCAATTTCCCCTTTGATGTCCTGGCGGGCGCGCAGGCCGCAAAGCCTGCGGTGCCGGCGCCGGTGATCTCCGGCACGACGCTGACACTGCCATTGCTGACTACCGCCAGCCGCGGCGATACCGTGCGCTGTGTACAGGCGGCGCTGACCGGACTGGGCTACGACGCCGGCGGGGCGGACGGTATCTATGGGACCAACACCGCCGCGGCGGTCAAGCGTTTCCAGGCATCCCGGGGCATTGCCGCTGACGGCTTGGTGGGCCGTGATACCTGGCACAAGCTGCTGGGTGCGTAGAAAAAATAGCGTGCGGAAAGAGGGCGGCGTTGGCCGCCCTCTTCTCTTGTATCCGAAAAGCCCCCATGCGGACGCATGGGGGCTTTCATTATGCCAGAATGTTCTTCAGGTCCGTCAGACCGGGAACGTTGGTCACCACCAGTACGTGGTCTCCCGGCTCAATGGTGGTCATGCCGCCGGGAATGATGGTCCGGCCCTCCCGTACGATGGCAGCCAGCAGGACGCCGTGGCGCAGGGGCAGCTTCATCAGCGGCGTGTGCAGTATGCCGTTGCCGTCGTTGCTGGCAGTGAATTCCAGAGCCTCCACCTTGCCGCCCAGCAGCTTGTACAGTGACTCCACTGCCATGCCCTGGGAGTTGGCCAGCGCGCGGACATAGCGGGTGATCTGGTTGGCGATGATATCCTTGGGACTGATGATGCTGCCCAAGCCCGTTTCCTGTACCAGCTCCATGTAGTTGGGACGGGTCATTTTCGCCAGCACCTTCCGTACACCGGCACGGCGGGCGGCCAGGGCCATCAGCAGATTTTCCTCGTCACGGCCCGTCAGTGCCACGAAGCCGTCCGCACCGAACAGGTTTTCCGATTTGATGAGGTCGATGTCCGTGCCGTCGCCCTCGATGATCATGGCGCCCGGCAGGTCCTGAGACAGCCGCAGGCACTTGTCATGGTCCTGCTCCACCACATGGACCCGCGTGCCGGCCCGTGCCAGCTCCCAGCTCAGGTACATACTGATTCGGCTGCCTCCCAGGATAGATACATCCTTTACCCGCTGGAGGCTGCGGCCCATGCTCTTGAGCATTTTGTGCAGCTCGGCCTTGCTGCCTACCATGTACAGCCGGTCCTCCAGCTGGGGCACGAAGGCGCCGTTGGGGATGATGAACTCATCGCCCCGCTGGGCGGCGCAGATCAGCACCTCCGCCACGCGCTCCCGGTGAAAGTCACTGAGGCTGCGGCCCAGGATGGTATCCTCCGGGTGCAGCTGAAAGCCGATCATGTCGATGCGCCCGCCGGCAAAGGGTTCCACAGAGATGGCTGCCGGGAAGCTGAGGATCCGCGCGATCTCCTGCGCCGCGGCCAGGTCGGGATTGATGACCATATCCAGGCCGATCTCCCGCTTGAGCATATCCGCGTCCCGCCGGTATTCCGGGTTCCGCACCCGGGCAATGGTGTGCTGTGCGCCCACGCTTTTGGCGATCAGCGCGCACACCAGGTTCGTCTCGTCCACGCCGGTAACGGCAATGACCAGGTCGGCGTCCCGCGCCCCGGCCTCCATCAGAACGCTGATGGAGGCGCCGTTGCCGTGGATGCATAGTACATCCAGCGTGCTGTCCGCCCGGTTCAGGTGGGCGGCCTCGTCATCCACCACGGTGATGTCGTGCTTTTCCTGGGTCAGCTGCTGGGCAATGGCATAGCCCACCTTGCCGCAGCCTACGATGATGATCTTCATGCGTCCTCCTCTCCGCCCGAGGGGGCGGCGGTCTGCCTCTTTTCCAGCAGGGCGGCGGAAAACTCCGCGCCCAGTATCAGTATCTGTCCCGACATATACAGCCACAGCAGCACCACGATCACCGTGGCGATGGAGCCGTACAGCACCGAGTAGCGCCCCAGGTGCTCTACGTAGTACGAAAACGCCATGCTCAGCACCATCCACGCCGCCAGTGAACCGCCCACGCCGGGCAGCACCTCCCGCAGCGGTCGGCGCTGGCCCTGGGAGAGCATATACAGGATCACCAGCGTGATAGCCATGACCACCGCCAGCAGCACGAAGCGCAGGGAACTCCACGCGGTGATGAACGAGTCGGTGATGGTGATGAACCGTCCGACAAACTCCAGCACGGACCGTCCCACCACCACCAGCACCAGCGTCACGGCGATAACGACGATCAGCCATACAGTGAACAGCAGGATCCGCAGCTGGCTGCGCCACAAGCTCTCCGGCGCGCTGCGGCCAAAGGCCTTGCGGAGCGAGTGCATCAGGCACCCGGAGGCCCGCATGGGGAACCAGATGGAGAAGATGAGACTGAACCACAGCAGCTGACGGCTCTGGTTGGCGGAGACGTACTCCAGATATGAGCGCACCACATCCACCACATCTGCCGGCAGCAGCGGCTCCAGTACGGAGGTGATATACGCTACGTCCAGCTCCAGCAGACCCAGCAGGGTGCTGATGAAGATCAGCAGGGGGAAGATGGCGAACAGCAGATAATACGTCAGCGCCGCGCTGTCCCGGGCTACGTCGTGGGTATAGTACCGCAGCACCATGTCGGCGGCCAGCCGGCCGGTGTGGGTGCGGGGGAATTTTTTGTTACCACTCATATCAACATACCTCGGATGTTTAGTATACCATGATTGTTGGTAAAATCAAAGCATAATTTATCGGCGCGGCTATTCCCTCCCGGCGGGCTCAATTTTTTACAAAAACCCGAAAAAATAAATTTTTTATTAAAAAAAGTATTTCAGGTTGTCGAAACGTGAAAAGCGTGTTATAATATTGTGAGCATAACTGGAAATAATAGGAAATCACTTTATCATTATTATACATGAGTGGAGGACGTATTATGGATAATCTGACTACCATTGTTCGTGACGAGATCTCGCGGCAGTACCGGAGCGTGCGGCAGTTTGCCTTTGCGGTGGGCGTGCCCCTGTCCACCATCAACAGCGCCCTCCACAACGGCGTCGGCGGTTCTTCGTTCGATACCGTCATGCAGATCTGCAAGACGCTGGGCATCAAGGCGATGGCCGATGACGCCGCCTTCTATCTGACCGATGATACCGAGCAGCTGCTGACCCAGTACGCCAAGCTGGACGACTACGGCCGCCACACTGTGGCCTCCGTCATGCAGGTGGAGTACGAACGCTGCTCCAAGCTGAACAATCTGGACGACTGATACGTACGGCCCACCGCCGATAGGCGGTGGGCCTGTTTTTTCCGCCGCCGCTGTGCGGCGGCTTTTTTTGCTTTTTTATTGCAAACACTGCCATGCTGCGATACAATATATACGATAGATTTGTTGATGAATTTATATTATATTAGGTGTTGATATTACCATCGATTGACAAGGATTTGATTGCCAAGCGGGAATCGCTTTGCTGAGTACAATGGCCGGCCGGCTGCGGAGGAAGTCTATGGAACAGTTTACCGTCCAACTGAACAACGCGACCTGCACGGTGTGTATCGGCGCCGGTGTGCTGGGGCGCGCCGGCGCACTGCTGCGGCAGCACGTGCCGCAGGTGCGCCGCTGGGCGCTGGCAGCGGATGAGGCCGTCTCCGCCTTCTACGGCGAATGGGTGCAGGGCAGCCTCCGTGCCGCCGGGCTGGAATCGAGGTTGTTCCTGCTGCCCCAGGGCGAGGGTGCCAAAACGCCGGAGGCCTGGGTGTCCCTGTGCCGCCGGATACTGGACAGCGGCTTTGACCGTTCCTGCGGCGTGGTGACGCTGGGCGGCGGCGCCTGCGGCGACGCGGCGGGCTTTGCCGCCGCGTCACTGCTGCGGGGCGTGCCGTTGGCCCATATCCCCACCACGCTGCTTGCCCAGGTGGACAGCGCCCTGGGCGGCAAGACGGCTCTGGACTTGCCGGAAGGCAAAAACCTGCTGGGCGCGTTCCACCAGCCGTCTCTGGTACTGTCGGACCCTGCCTGCCTGGCGACGCTGCCGCAGCGGCAGTTTGCCTCCGGTATGGCGGAGGTCATCAAGACCGGCTGCGTGGCGGACAGTGCGCTGCTGGACGCGGCGGAGTGCGGTCTGTCGCCGGAGGACACGGAG
>OHBW01000423.1_pt1 | contig 20299 bp, 14 predicted proteins | sample 1577411 | NCBI WGS metagenome assembly OHBW01 (sample SAMEA3879534, study PRJEB24766) | human gut metagenome | biome: human-associated habitat; feature: feces | place: USA | collected 1985/1987 | reverse complement strand
TTAAGATGTTTAAGGAGGGAAGGACCGTGCCACGTAAAGGACATACTCAGAAAAGAGACGTATTAGCGGATCCAGTATACAACAATAAAGTGGTAACCAAGCTTGTCAACAACATTATGCTTGATGGTAAGAAGGGTGTTGCACAGAAGATCGTATACGGCGCTTTTACTAAAGTAGAAGAGAAGACAGGAAAGCCAGCAATCGAGGTATTCGAGGAGGCTATGAACAACGTTATGCCAGCTCTTGAAGTTAAGGCAAGACGTATCGGTGGAGCTACCTATCAGGTACCTATCGAGATCCGTCCCGAGCGCCGTCAGACCCTTGGCCTTCGTTGGCTGGTAAGCTATGCCCGCGCCCGCAGCGAGCGCACCATGCAGGAGCGCCTTGCCGGTGAAATACTGGATGCCTGCAACAACGCAGGCGGCGCCTTCAAGAAGAAGGAAGATACCCACAGGATGGCCGAGGCCAACCGCGCCTTCGCCCATTACAGGTGGTAAAGCAGACAACAGCATATTTTCAAATGCGGCGTGCAATCGCACGCCGTATCTGTTGAGCGGAGCAATAGCGACAAGGGAAAGGAGGCAGAGGAAATGCCCAGAACCACACCGCTGGAAAAAACGAGAAATATCGGCATAATGGCTCATATTGACGCCGGAAAGACCACCACCACCGAGCGCATTCTGTACTACACCGGTATCAACCACAAGATCGGCGAAGTTCATGATGGCGGCGCTACCATGGACTGGATGGTTCAGGAGCAGGAGCGTGGTATCACCATCACTTCCGCTGCTACCACCTGCTACTGGTCTCACTCTGAGACCCAGAAGGATCCGGTCGCGTTCAAGAAGAATCGTCACCGCATCAACATTATCGACACTCCGGGCCACGTGGACTTCACTGTTGAGGTCCAGCGCTCTCTGCGCGTTCTGGACGGTTCTGTGACCGTTCTGGCCGCAAAGGGTGGTGTCGAGCCTCAGTCTGAGACCGTTTGGCGTCAGGCTGATGAATACAAAGTCCCCCGTATGGTGTACGTCAACAAGATGGACACCATGGGTGCTGACTTCTTCCGCTGCATCAAGATGCTGCACGATCGTCTGCACGCCAACGGCGTGGCCATCCAGCTGCCGATCGGTCAGGAGGATACCTTCCGCGGTATCGTTGACCTGGTCGATATGAACGCTGAGGTCTACTACGACGACATGGGCAACGATATGCGTACCGAGCCCATCCCCGAGGATATGGTCGAGCAGGCTGAAGAGTACCGTAACATTCTGGTCGAGGCTGTTGCCGAGAACGACGAAGAGTTGATGGAGAAGTACCTTGAGGGCGAGGAGATCACCCGCGAGGAGCTGAAGAAGGCCATCCGCAAGGAAACCATTGCAAATACTCTGGTTCCCGTTGTCTGCGGCTCTTCCTACAAGAACCGCGGTGTGCAGAAGCTGCTGGACGCTATCGTTGACTATATGCCTGCCCCTACCGATGTTGAGGACATCAAGGGTGTGAATCCTGAGACCGAAGAGCAGGAGACCCGTCCGTCTTCCGACGACGCTCCCTTCGCAGCTTTGGCTTTCAAGATCGCTACCGACCCGTTCGTTGGTAAGCTGGCATACTTCCGTGTGTACTCCGGTAAGGTTGAGGCAGGTACTACTGTTTACAACTCTGTGAAGGACAGCAAGGAGCGTATGGGCCGCATCCTGCAGATGCACTCCAACCACCGCAAGGATATCGACTGCTGCTATGCAGGTGATATTGCTGCTGTTGTCGGTCTGAAGAACACCACCACTGGTGATACTCTGTGTGATGAGAATCATCCCATCATTCTGGAGTCCATGAAGTTCCCCGAGCCCGTTATCCGCGTTGCTATCGAGCCTAAGACCAAGGCTGGCAACGAGAAGATGGGCATCGCGCTGGCAAAGCTGGCCGAAGAGGATCCGACCTTCAAGACCTACACCGATGAAGAGACCGGTCAGACCATCATCGCCGGTATGGGCGAGCTGCACCTGGAGATCATCGTTGACCGTCTGCTGCGCGAGTTCAAGGTCGAGGCTAACGTCGGCGCACCTCAGGTCGCTTACCGTGAGACCATCCGCAAGGAGGCCAACCAGGAGACCAAGTACGCTCGTCAGTCTGGTGGTAAGGGTCAGTACGGTCACGTCAAGATCCATGTCGAGCCCAACGAGTCCGGCAAGGGTTACGAGTTTGTCAACGCCCTCGTCGGCGGCGCGATCCCCAAGGAATACGTTCCCGCGATCGACGCCGGTATTCAGGGCGCCATGCTCTCCGGTGTTCTCGCCGGTTACCCGGTCGTTGACGTCAAGGTCACGCTGTACGACGGTTCTTATCACGAGGTCGACTCCTCTGAAATGGCGTTTAAGATCGCCGGTTCCATGGCCTTCAAGGAGGCCTGCCAGAAGGCCGGCCCGACGCTGCTCGAGCCGATCATGAAGGTCTGCGTCATCGTCCCCGACGAGTACATGGGCGACGTGATCGGCGACCTCAACTCCCGCCGTGGTCAGATCCAGGGCTTCGAGGCCCGCAGCGGCGCGCAGCAGATCGACGCTTTCGTTCCTCTGGCTGAGATGTTCGGCTACGCGACTGACCTCCGTTCCTGCACGCAGGGCCGTGGTCAGTACACGATGGAGCCCGCGCATTATATCGAGATCCCGAAGAACATTCAGGAGAAGATCATCAACCAGCGCACGAACCGCGCCTGATAAAAAGGTATTGCAAAATACCGCGTTTTACGGTAAAATACCGGTGTATGTAAATGACACCGGCAAACAACGAAATTTTTTCATAGGAGGATCACTCTAATGGCTAAGCAGAAATTCGAGCGTACCAAGCCCCACGTAAACATTGGTACCATCGGTCATATCGACCATGGTAAGACCACCCTGACCGCCGCGATCACCAAGTTCCTCGCCATGCAGGGCGGTGCTGACTACACCGATTACAGCTCCATCGATAAGGCTCCGGAAGAGCGCGAGCGTGGTATCACCATCAACACCGCTCACGTTGAGTACCAGACCTTCGACCGCGTTGGCCACAACTACAAGACCGGCGAGGACAACGCCCAGATTCAGGGCCGTCACTATGCCCACGTCGACTGCCCGGGCCACGCCGACTATATCAAGAACATGATCACCGGCGCTGCTCAGATGGACGGCGCTATCCTGGTCATCGCCGCTTCCGACGGCCCCATGGCCCAGACTCGTGAGCACCTGCTGCTCGCCCGTCAGGTCAACGTGCCTTCCGTTCTCGTTTTCCTGAACAAGTGCGACCAGGTCGACGATGAAGAGCTGCTCGAGCTCGTCGAGATGGAAGTCCGCGAGATGCTCGACTTCTACAGCTTCCCCGGCGACGAGACCCCGATCATCCGCGGCAGCGCTCTGAACGCCCTGATCTCCGAGTCCAAGGACATCGAAGCTCCCGAGTACAAGTGCATGCACGAGCTCATGGACGCTGTTGATACCTGGATCCCCACGCCCGACCGTAAGGCCGACCAGCCGTTCCTGATGCCCGTTGAGGACGTCTTCACGATCTCCGGTCGTGGTACCGTCGCTACCGGCCGTGTTGAGCGTGGCCAGCTGAAGCTCGGCGAGGAAGTCGAGATCATCGGTCTGACCGACGAGCGTCGCAAGACCGTCGTCACCGGTATCGAAATGTTCCACAAGCTGCTCGACTACGCCGAGGCTGGTGATAACATTGGTACCCTGCTCCGTGGTGTTGCCAAGAACGAGATCGAGCGCGGCCAGGTTCTGTCCAAGCCCGGTTCCATTCACCCCCTCACCAAGTTCGTTGGTCAGGTTTACGTCCTGAACAAGGACGAGGGCGGCCGTCACACCCCGTTCTTCAACAACTATCGTCCGCAGTTCTACTTCAGAACCACTGACGTTACCGGCATCATCTCCCTGCCCGAAGGCGTTGAGATGTGCATGCCTGGCGATAACATCGACATGAAGGTCGAGCTGATCACCCCGATCGCTATCGAGAAGGGCCTCCGCTTCGCTATCCGTGAAGGCGGCCGTACCGTTGGTTCCGGCGTCGTCATCGAGATCGACGAGTAATTTCGCCAAAACCCCATAAAGCAGCAGCGCCCGGCGTGAGCCGGGCGCTGTTTCTGTATCAGCATCGTCTCCTTCCGACGAAACGCTTCCTGGCGCGTAAAATGAAATCGGAAACTGAGGGACACGTTATCGTTGTCAAGGGAAGCTTGTAAAAGACGATGAAAAAGCGCTGCTTGAACTGGAATAGACGCTTGCGTTGAGCAGCGGTCAGATGGTGTTATTTGAAACCGCTGCGCCTGGAACGCAGGGTGTGCCGTTCAGGCAGCCGGAGCGTCCAGCTCTGGAATTGGACAAAACAAAGGCATACGAACTTGGTTCTTCCAATTGAGTTCGTATGCCTTTCCTGACTTTATGAAATGAGTAATGTCCTTAAATATGAATGAAAGCTGTAGTATTCCCGGCCTGAGACATCCAACGGACTGCGTTAGTTCTTCTTTTCAAGCGCGCGGCAGAGGACCGGCGCGATCAGGCAGGCCAGCACGCCGCCGATCACGGCTGTGAGAAGCTGCGGCCAGGTAAAAGCCGCTGTGACGGTGCTGAGCTTCGCTGCCGGGATGACAGCCGGGGCCACCAGCCGGACAAGGACGAGATACAGCGCCGCAAACTTTGCTGCGGCAGCCAGCACCATGCTGCCATATGCGGCGGGCAGCTTCTTTTTTTGCAGGAATCTGCCGACAAGCAGGGCAAACAGGACGGCGTAGACGGCGTTGCCCAGCGAAACGCACGGCACCAACGGCAAAAACGCCGGGCCGATACCGAGCAGATACGCGCAGAACGGCGAAATGACCGCGACCGTCACGCCGGACCAGACGCCACCGATCAGCGCCGCGATGGCCAGCACCAGATTGACGCACGAGCCGGTCACCAGCTGGCCGAGGCTTTTGGTAAGGAACTGAATGGCGATCAGAAGCGCAAGGCAGACCGCCGTCCGCGCGATCCAGACTGTTTTTTTCATAAAAAATCTCCCCAAGCTTGTATTTTGCTGCTATTATAGCAATGTCATTCAAAAAAATACGTTGCAGCTGCAACAAAAAGGAGAGCAAAATGCTGACAGATGAAGAGAAGCGCATTCTGCTGCAAAACAGGCTTTTCGCAGAGCTTCCTGCGGAGCGGCTGGACAGGCTGCTGCAAAAGCTTTCCTCCCGCACGGCCTGCTTTGGAAAAAACAGCGTGATCTGGGGCATGGGCGAGCGGATCGACCATGCGGGGATCGTGCTGTCCGGGCGCGTGGAGGCGTGGCGGTACACGCAGGATGGACAGGAAAGCCTTTCCGCGGTACACGAGGCAGGCGGACTGTTTGGGGATGTTTTGATGTCGGCCCGGACGGTTGGCAGCCCGGTCGAGCTTCGCACGGCAAGGCCGTCCAAGATCCTGTTTCTATCGCTGGACGCACTGCTCCGCTGCTGCGCGGAGGATGGCGGAAGCGACTGCACACGGCTGTTGTCCAATCTGCTGGAGGAGATCTCGGAGAAATACTGGGCATTACAGCGCCATATCCGCCTCCTGTCCATTCCGGACGGTCGGACAAGGCTGGAAGCGTATCTGCGGCAGGAGGCGGGAAAAACCGGCGAGATCGTCTGCGCCGGAATGACGCGCGAGCAGATGGCCCGGTACCTTGGCATGAACCGCAGCGCTCTTTCGCGCCTGCTCGGCACGATGCAGCGGGAAGGCCGTTTAGAGCTTCGCCGGGGAAGCCTCCGACTCCTGAACGATATCGAAACGTGAATGACCGGTCCGCAAAAGCAGAACGAGGCCGGCGGCAGCTCCCGGGCGACCGCCGGCACGCAAAGGCAGACAGTCTCTCAAGCGCTCTTTGCACCTGCTGCGGCCAGTGCGCTGATACCATGCGGACAGTTCCGCATAAAAGTGTTCTCTACCTGATTTTTTCCAGATAGCGAACTGCCTGCAAATACAGGTCATATTTCCCGGATCGCACGCCGTTCAGCCTTCGGGCGTCGAGATTGTGCCGGAGGTCTGCCAGCTTGACCTTTCTGGCAATCGGATCCTTTGCCAACGCCTGACATAGTCCATACACGGAAAGTTTTATGTGTTACAATGTACTAGTATATTGTAACGTCTAAAAATTTGCAAAAGCAAACAGAGGGGATTTGCAGCAGATACCAGAGCGCTCCGATATTTACGGCGTTCGAATCCCTTCAGGCCTTCGTGCATAAAATGTACCGGTTGCAGTTGACAAGTGTTAATATCTGTGGTATCCTCAAAACATAACATACGTTAGCATTTTGAAGGGAGCACTGTGAAATGGAACATCTCAGACTGTCTGATGGGGAATGGAAGCTGATGAAAACGCTCTGGCAGAGGCCGGGGCAGACGCTGGCGGAGCTGGTCTCGGCATTGGACGCGGATACCGGATGGAGCCGGGCGACGATTTTTATGATGCTCAAGCGGCTGATCGCCAAGGGTGCGGTCACGATGGACGACAGCGGAAAATTTCAGACATACAGCGCGTCCGTCGCCTATGCCGACGTGGAGCCGGAGGAAACGGAGTCGTTTCTATCCAAGGTCTACGGCGGCAGCGTCGGGATGATGGTATCAAACTTAGTTGACCGCGGTGCGCTGTCCGAGCAGGAAATTCAGGAGTTAAAAGCCATTTTGGACGCAGCGGAGAAGGAGCACGCGCAATGAAAAAACAAATTCTCTTCCTGACGCTCTGCATCAGCCTTCTTTTATCAGGCTGTCAGAAAGCGCCGGAGGCTCTGCCCGCAACGCAGCCGGAGGAAGCGCCGTGGGAAGCCGAATCGCAGGATTCGCAGTCCTCCTATAATGGCTCGACGCAGGAGCCTCGTTCACAGGAATTTCGGAAAATCTACGGTGAGGAAGACGGTGCGGCTTGGTGGAAGACTGCCGCGCAGGAAGAAGCAAAGGACGCTTCGGGCGTTGACCAATATGACGATGCAAAAACATGGAGCTGGGCACCGTATGAAACGCTCTATCGGACGGACGGCAGCTGCATGGGGCTGGTGCGGGAGGCCGATGGTACGCGGCACATCGGTGAAGTTCCAGACACAAAGGTCTGGATTCGGCTGAAGGACGGCACGCTTCTTTCTGACGAGCCGTTTGACGCCTGCATCGACTATATGGGCACGCCGGAGGGTGAGGTCTACTGCATCCGAAACGGCACCGGCTACCGCTATACCGTCAGCGCCGGAGACGGAAGCTTTTACCTCAGCGAAGTGGACGAGCCGAAAACTTTGGAGGAAGACCATTTCGGCTATCGTCTGCGCGTTACCCGCTGGGACAGCCGTGAGCCGTGCTATGGCATTGTGACCGCAGACGGAGCAGAGGTGATCGCACCGGTCTATGAGCGTGTGGAGATCCCATTCCCGGATCGCTTCCTGCTCTATGAAGGCGGCGCGTCGCAGGGGCCGGTCATGGGCCGGTGCCGGCTAACGGACGAGAACGGGAGCACGCTTTGTGCGCGCTTCCATTGGATCGATTACAGCGTATTTGACGATGGCTATATCGGCATCGCGGTATGTTACGGTGAACGTGCGGCATATCCGTGCTATGACGAGGACGGCCAGCCGATGCCGGAGGGGTATTGGCTCGTGGATTGGGACGGAAAGCTTTGCAGCGAGCGCTTTGCGAAGCTTTCCTTTGGGGACGGTGATGAGACGCACGCGGCGTCAGAAGACGATGTCCTGCGCGTCCTGCGCGAAGATGGCACAGAAGAACTGCTGCCGGTCGCAGAGCTGCTGCTTCCGTAGCTTAGATGGAAAGACAGGAGGATTTCTTATGCTGAGAGAAGTATTGACCGTTTCAGCGCTGATTCTGGCCGTCCTTCTGGTGCGGGCAATTTTCAAAAACCGCGTGCCGAAGCGGATGGTCTATACGCTCTGGCTGGTGGTGCTGGTGAAGCTGTGTCTGCCGGGGACGCTGGTTTCGCTGCCGGTGCTTCCGGCAGAGGAAGCGGCCGCGCCGGTGCAGCGCGTGGAGCTGCCCGCGCAGCCTCTCCCGGCGCAGCAGCCTGCGCAGGCTGTGACGCAGCCACAGACACCTGTGCAGCAGCCAGTCTCCCCGGCGCAGGAGGCTGCGAAGCCGGCGGCAAAGCCGCTGACGGCGACGCAGATCTTTCAGATCGTCTGGGCGGGCGGGAGTGCGCTGCTTGGGTTCTGGTTATTTGGTACATGGCTGGTATTTACGGTTCGGCTTCACAAGAGCCGGCGTTTTCTTGGCAGACACGGCAGGACGCGTATTTACATTTCCAGCACGGTCAAATCGCCGTGTCTGGCCGGGCTGGTTCCGGCAGTCTATCTGACGGAGGATGTGCTGCAAACGGATTCGACGGAATTGATTTTACGTCATGAACTCACGCATCTGCGACATCTGGATTTCCTGTGGTCGCTCTGCCGGACGGCGGCGGTGATTGCTTACTGGTGGAACCCGTTTATCTGGCTGGCCGCGATTCTATCCAAGCGCGACGCGGAGCTGGCGTGCGACGAGGCTGTCGCCGCCGGGCTTTCGGACGCGCAGCGCCTTGTCTATGCACGGGCGATTCTGGCGCAGGCCCCGCGTAAGGCCGCGGCTCTGAGCCTTGCCGGGCCTCCGGTCAGGGAGCGCATTTTGTTCCTGACGAAAAAACAGCGCACAAGCGTTCTGTGTGTCATTCTGGCGCTGCTGCTCATCGTGTCTGCCGCTGGGTGCTCGATTACGGAGCTGACGCGGCAGAAATCGGGAGAGATCACGCTGCCAGAGGAAACAGAACCCGTGCAGCAGGAGCCGCTGAAAACCGCGATGCCGCTGACGCAGGCACAGATCGACGCGGTCAACGCGATCTTTGCCGACTATGAGCTGTCGACCGATGATACGCTCGGTCATTTCGCGGTCAACGGCTTCTTCACCTCGACCTATGACGATGTACGTGATCTGAATCTGAACAATTTCCTTGCTTACTTCGGAGAATGCGGCGAGGAGGATATTTCGGAGGAGGAATTTGCCCAGCTGAACGCCAAATGGGAATTCCGCGTCGACAGCGTGGAGGATTTCCCACTGCCCATCCACCGGTATCCTGCGTCTGCGGTCGAAGACGTCCTGAAGCGCTTCGCGGGCATCGGCCTTGCCGACCTGACGGATATGCAGACGCCGTTTTCCGGCTACACCTATCTCGAAGACACGGACGCATTTTATACCACCACCAGCGACTACAGCCCCGGCTATTTCCGCTGCACCAGCGGCGAGATCGAGCCTGACGGAGATACTGTGCTGCTGTACGGCAGCACGGCGGGATCTCTTTCCGGCAAGGCTGTTCTGAAGCTGGTGAAGGACGGCGAAAACTGGTACATTCATTCCTTTACGCTTGCTTCGCCGGAGCAATCGACTATGCAGGAGGAGCAGCTTCCGACGACCGAGCCGGTTGGTACGCTCCCCACCCCGACCTCTTCCATGTTCGGCCTGACTGGGCGGGAGGCGGTGCTCTTTGACGCGGCAGTCGCGCAGCGGTATCCGCGCAGCGACAATGATATCGTGCTGCCGAGCCTGCGCGAATACGGTTCATTTGAGGAAAACGGGAAAACCGTCGTCATATGCGACCTGCATTACGATTTTTACTATGACTACACCGGCCCCGACTGGGAGTGGAACGGAGGCGGCGCAACGACAGTGGCGAGATTCGAGCTGGATGCGCCGGGCAATGTCTGCACAGGATTTGCGGAGTACCCGAGCGGGAGTTTGAGTGACTGGATCCGCGATTTCTGCGGCCCGCTTGCCGTGCAGAATGCGGACGGCGCGTGGGGATTGCCGGAAGCGTCCGGAGACTGGTTTCCAGCAGACATGAATCTGCTCCAGCAGTATTTGGAGGTGATTGCCTCCCTTGCCCCGTCAAGCGGCGAGTCTGCGGAGGCTGTTCTTCAGGATGATACGATTTGGTCGCGCGTCCACGAAAAGCTGGACTATGCACACTGGGCGCAGGACATGACGGCGGAATATGAGGATATCGTTCGGAAATTCCAGATCGAGGACAGCAAAATGAGCGATCTGCCGGGCGATGTTTCCCAGTGGCCGCGCTATTATTCCGCGTTTGTTGACTATTTCAGCGCTGCAAACGCCGACCTGCGGTATCTGGACGCAGATACCATCTGGACGAAGGACTTATCGGAAGACCGGCAATCATTGATCGTCACGCTGACGCGGGCGGACGTCATATTGATGCTCTCCTATTCGCTCCAGACCTCGCAGATCACGGAGGTCAGCACGCGCCGGAACGCAGTTCTGCAGAGCGTGACCGGGGATTCCATCACGGCCGAGCATATTACGCTGCTGAATGCCTCTCTCGAAGAGGATCTGCAAACGCTCAAGGCGCTGAATATTCCACCGCAGAATTACTATTATGGATATTACCGGGTCGATTCCGGCGAACTTTACACCTATAAAGTCGACCCGAACGCATCCGTCACGATCTACGATATCGAGCAGGAATATGGCGCAGGCGAGGACCGGCTGTATACGTTCAAAACATGGCGGGACTTTGCCGCCGCCGTGCAGGAAAACGAAGGGCTGCTCGTCCAGCCGTATACGCTTACTTTGAAAAACGGCGTTGTGGTCAAAATCGAGGAAAAATTCTATCATTAAAAACTCTGCCCGCAGACCGTTGAAGCTGCGGGCAGAGTTTTTTATGGAGCGCGTTATGATGCCTGTTCGAACTGGCTGTTGTAGAGGGCGGCGTAGAAGCCGTTTCGCTGCATGAGTGTTTCGTGCGTGCCGCTTTCGATGATGTCGCCGTCCTTCATGACGAGGATGAGGTCGGCGTTTTTGATCGTCGACAGACGGTGGGCGATAACGAAGCTGGTGCGGTTTTCCGTCAGCTTATCCATGGCGCGCTGGATGAGCAGTTCCGTGCGCGTGTCGACAGAGCTGGTCGCCTCGTCGAGGATGAGCATGGGCGCGTTCTGGAGCATGGCGCGGGCGATGGTCAGCAGCTGCTTCTGCCCGGCGGAAATGCTGGTGCTCTCGGACAGGACAGTGTCGAAGCCGTCCGGCAGCGAACGGACGAATTTATCCAGCCCGCAGGCGCGGCAGACGCGATTTAATTGTTCATCGGTCACGTCCGACAGATTGTAGACAAGATTTTCCCGGACTGTGCCCTCAAACAGCCATGTGTCCTGCAGGACCATGCCGAACAGCTTGTGCACGTCCTCGCGGCTGAGCTCAGATGACGGCACACCGTCAATTCTGATGCAGCCGTCGGAGATCTCATAGAACCGCATGAGCAGGTTGACCATGGTCGTCTTGCCAGCGCCGGTCGGGCCGACGATGGCGACCTTCTGGCCGGGGGCGACGTGGGCGGAGAAGTCCTTGATGATGATCTTATCCGGTGAATCCGGGTAGCTGAAGCGGATGTGCTCGAAGTCGACCTCGCCGCGCACGGGGCGGGGCAGCTCCGGTTTTTCCGATTCATCGGGCAGTTCCTCGCTGCCGAGGAAGTCAAAGATGCGGTGCGCGGAGGCGGAGGCTGTCTGCAGGTTCGTCATGCCCTGCGCGATCTGGGTGAGGGGAGAGGTGAACAGGCGCACATACAGGATGAACGAGACGATCACGCCGATATCGATGATGCCCTGGATCGCGAGGATCGAGCCGAGCACGCACACGGCGACATAGGACAGGTTGCCGATGACATTCATGAGCGGCTGCATGACGCCGGACAGGAACTGCGAACGCCAGTTCGCGTCGTAAACAGCGTCGTTCAGCGTGTCAAAGGTCTTGCCGACAGGCTCTGCCGCGCGGGAAATGCGCACGACCTCGTGGCCGGAATACATTTCCTCGACATAGCCGTTCAGTTTGCCGAGGCTTTCCTGCCGGGCGGTAAAGTATTTCTGCGAACGGGACATGATGAGCACGACGAGCAGCAGCCCGACGAGCGTAATGCCCAGCGCGGCAAGCGCCAGCCGCCACTCGGTCACGAACATCATGATGAGGCAGCCGGCAAACTGCGTCGCGGCGGAGATGATCGTCGGCAGGCTGTTGGTCAGTCCCTGCTGGAGCGTGGAGACATCGTTGGTGATGCGGCTGAGAATATCGCCCTGTGCATGAAAGTTGAAGTATTTCTGCGGTACCCGGTTGATCTTTTCGGACAGCTCCGCGCGCATACGGTAGGACATTTTGAGCGTGACGCTCGCCATGATATAGTGCTGGATGAAGCCAAAGAGCGCGCTCAGGCCGTAAATGACGGCAAGCAGTATGCCGACTCTTGCAATGGCTGCAAGATCAATGCCGCCGAGCAGGCCGTCGGACATGATGGTCGCGATCTTACCGACCTGATCCGGGCCGATGATGGTCAGCACGGCGCTGAGCGCCGCCAGCACGAGCGCCAGAATGACGACGCCGAGGCTCCTGCGCATATACGCGCTCAGGTCGTTCAGAGCGCCTTTGGGATCCGTTTTTTCTGTTGGACGCATATTGGGCCTCATTTGGATGCGCCTCCTTTCTTGAGCTCTTCCTCGCTCAGCTGCGACATGGCGATCTCGCGGTAGACCGTGCAGGACGCCATCAGTGCGTCATGCGTGCCGAGTCCGGCAATTTCGCCGCGGTCGAGCACGAGGATCTGATCGGCATTACGGATGGTGCTGATGCGCTGGGCGACGATGATCTTCGTCGTGCCGGGAAGCTCCTTCGCAAGCCCCTCGCGGAGCGTCGCGTCGGTCTTATAGTCCAGCGCGGAGAACGAATCGTCGAAAATCAGAATTTCCGGCGTTCTTGCCAGCGCCCGCGCGATGGAAAGCCGCTGCTTCTGCCCGCCGGAGACGTTCCGGCCAAGCTGGGCGATGGGATGTGCGGCCTTTTCGGGGTATTTGTCCACAAATTCCGCAGCCTGCGACAGGGAAAGCGCGGCTTGCAGCGACGCGTCCGTCTTTTCTGCTGCGCTCTGCCCGAAAAAGACATTGTCTTCAACCGTGCCGGAGAACAGAACGGCCTTCTGCGTCACATAGCCGAGCTTGTTGTAGAGCGCGTCGAACGTATACTCGCGCACGTCCAGCCCGTCTACAAGGACAGTGCCAGCCGTCGCGTCGTAAAAGCGCGGAATGAGGGAGGCCAGCGTCGTCTTGCCGCTGCCGGTCGCGCCGATGATGGCCAGCGTCTGGCCCTTTTCTGCCTTGAAGCTGATATGCTCCAGCTCATCCGCAGCCGCGCCCGGATAGCGGAAGGAGACATCGCGGAACTCGACCGTGCCGGTCCCGCTGCCCTCTGTCTTCGCGCCGGGGACGACGTGCGGCTTTGTGTCCAGCACCTCGTTGATGCGCTCTGCCGAGACCTGCGCCTGCGGCACGAGCATGAAGATCATCACGAGCATCATAAAGGACATCACAACATAGGTCGCGTAGGTGCTGAACACCAGCACGTTTGTGAACATCGTCAGCCGTGCGGCGGGATCTGTCAGCGCGATCGACTCGACCAGCGCCGCGCCGACCCAGTAGACGGCGAGCGCCAGCCCGTTCATGCCGAAGCCGAGCATCGGCTGGAGCAGGGCGAACAGCCGCTGGTTTTTCAGCTGCAGGTTCATCATCTCGCGGCTGGGGCCGTCGAATTTCCGGTTCTGATAGTCCTCCGCGCCGAAGGCATGGACGACGTTGATGCCGGTCAGATTTTCCCGCGCGACGCGGTTGATCTGGTCGGTCTTTTTCTGCACCTGACGGAACCGGGGCAGGCAGCTGGACATGATCAGCAGCACCATCACAACGATTGCCACAACGAAGCCGCCCGTTACCGCCGAGAGCGTCCAGCTTTTGCCGAGGATCTTGATGATGGCCCAGACGGCCATGATCGGGGCCTTCATGAGCATCTGCAGACCCATGGCGACGATCATCTGGATCTGGGTGATGTCATTGGTCGTTCTGGTGATGAGGCTGGGGACGGAAAAGGACTGCATTTCCTCGCTGCCCGCGTCCATGACATGGTGGAACAGGTCGGCGCGGACGGAAAAGCTGAAGCCAGAGGCCGTCTTTGCCGCCAGATACCCGCAGCCGACAGCCAGAACGGCGCTGGCCAGCGTACACAGGAGCATCTCGCCGCCGACGGATAAAATATCCGCTGTGACGCTGCCGGGGGTTTTGATGAGCGGTCATGTAATCCGGCAGCTTCAGGTCGAAATAGACCTGCGCCACGACGAGAACTGCGCACAAAAGCGCCATCAGCGCCTCGCGCTTTCGCATACGCTTGAGAAGTTTGATCATGGGGGGTTACATCTCCGTTCCTTTGGGATTTTCCGTGCGGATCCGTTCGATATTGCGTTCAAAGGCGGCCACGCAGCGGCGGAAGTGCGCTAAGTCCTCCGCACCCAGGCCCTCGGTGAGCCGGTCGGCGAACGACTTTTGTAGCCTGCGGCCCTGCTCGATGACGGGCGCTGCCTTTTCGGTCAGCACGAGCGCCGTCTTGCGCCGGTCGCCGGGGACAGGCTGCCGCTGCAGAAAGCCCTCGCCCACAAGCCGGTCAATATGAAACGACACGATCGCGGGCTTCAGTCCGCGCATCCGGCAGATCGCGCCCGCCGTCTCGCAGCCGGGATTATTCGCCAGAAACAGCAGAATATCCGCCGCCGCAGGCGGCAGACCGGTTTCCGCGCACAGCGGCGAAAGCGCGGCGTGATAGGCGTCAGAAAAGCGTGCAGCATTGGCAAACATGGCAGACGCGGTCAGAAGGGGTTCCGGCATGAGTTAAGACCTCCAATATCGAACTGTTCAATATTGAATTAAATCATACACGAAAAATATGAAAAGTCAAGGAACGATTTGTGAACATTCCTTGACTTTTCGAAAGCCGAAAGCAGCATCCAAGGCTCCTCTTCCAAGGGAAGCAATCTGATATGCTGAACACGCCCTGCGAGAAGCCTCGCAGGGCGTGTTGTGCGGTGCGGTTACCGTTCTTCGCGGAAGTACGGGATGCCGAGGGACTGAGGCGGCTGGTCTTCCTTTTTCTTGCGCATGGAGACCATGAGAAGAACGAGGATCGTGACCACGTAGGGGAGCATCTTGAACAGCTCCAGCGTGCTTCTGGACAGGCCGGGGATGTAGTTATACGCCCAGTAGAGAACGCCGAACAGATACGAACCCCAGATCGCGCGCAGAGATTTCCACGTTGCGAAGATGACCAGCGCGACGGCCAGCCAGCCGAGGGCTTCGATCGTGCCCTGGTTCTCCCAGGTGCCCTTGATGTAGTTCATGACGTAGTACGTGCCGCCGAGGCCGGAGATACCGGCGCCGATGCAGGTGGCAAGGTACTTGTACTTTGTGACGTTGATACCGGCAGCGTCAGCCGTGGCGGTATTTTCGCCGATGGCGCGCAGGCTCAGGCCCGTGCGGGTCTTCGACAGGAAGAACCAGATCGCAACGGCGAGGATGATCGCCACATAGGTCAAAAAGCCGTAGGAGAACAGGAGCGTGCCCAGACGGAGCTTGCCGGTGAAGCCGTCAAAGAAATTGACGAGGGAAAGCGAGTAGTTGCGGAATGCCTGCGAGGTCACGGCTACGGAGACCTGGCCGACGCCGCCGGCGAGCTTGTTGAGGCTCCCGCCGAAGAAGTTGCCGACGCCGGAGCCGAGGATCGTCAGGGTCAGGCCGGTGACGTTCTGGTTCGTGCGCAGCGTGATGGTCAGGAAGCTGTAGATGAGGCCGCCCAGCGCGGAGGCGAGGAACGACGCGACGAGACACATAATGACGCACAGCGCCGCGCTCGGCTCGATCCCTGCGTTGACGCAGTAGACGTTTTCATACATGAACGTGGACGTCAGACCGGCGATGCCGCCGAAATACATGATACCGGGAACGCCGAGGTTGAGGTTGCCGGATTTCTCCGTGATGATCTCGCCGAGCGCGCCGAACATGATAACCGTGCCGAACACGATGGCAGAGTGCAGAAGGTCAGGGAATTTCAGCAAAAAATCTAACATATTCAGCTCCTCCTTACTTGTGCTTCGCGCCGGTCTTGACCTGATAGTTGATGAAGAACTCGCTGCCGAGGATGAAGAACAGAATGACGCCGGAGATGATCTTCGAGACGTATTCGTTCAGGCCGAAGTCGGAAGCGATCTGCACCGCGCCCTTGTCGAGGAACGACAGCAGCGCCGAGATCAGGATCATGACGAACGGGTTCATTTTCGCGAGCCACGCGACGATGATCGCGGTGAAGCCGCGGCCGCCGGCGGTCGAGGTGGAGAGGGTATGGCTGACGGCGGAGACGGCGAGGAAGCCTGCGAAGCCGCACAGCGCGCCGGACAGGGCCATCGTGCGCACATAGATGCGCGGGACGCGGATACCGGCGTAGCGTGCGGTATTCTCCGAGTCGCCGACGACGGCGATCTCATAGCCGTGCTTGGTGTATTTCAGATAGAGGTACACGAGCGCCGCGAGGACGAGCACGATGATGACCGTCCACATGAAGTCCTTGTTATAGCCGTCGGAGAACATATTGCCGATCCAGCCGACGTACTTGACGTCGCCCTTGGAGTTGATGGTGCCGATGGAGTTCGATCCTGGAGGGTTCTCCCACTTGGAGACGGCGAACGACGTGAGCTGAATGGCGATGTAGTTCATCATCAGCGTGAACAGCGTTTCGTTCGTGTTCCACTTGGCCTTGAAGAAGCCGGGGATGAGGCCCCAGATGCCGCCCGCGACGATGGCGCTGATGGCCATGCACAGGAAAAGCATCACGATGTTCATCTTGCCTGCGAAGTTGATCATCCAGAACGCGGTGGCAATGCCGCCGACGAGCATCTGGCCCTCCGCGCCGACGTTCCAGAAGCGCATCTTGAACGCGGGCGCCAGACCGATGGCGATACAGGTCAGGATCATGCAGTCGCGGATGGTGAACCACATACGCTTGCTCGTGCCGAACGCGCCGGAGGCGAGGGAAACGTAAACCTTCAGGGGGTTCATCTTGACGATGGCATAGATAATGATGCCGTCGACGATCAGAGCCAGCAGAATGGCGATGGCGCGGATCGACCAGGCCTTGCTGAGGGAAATTGTGTCTCGTTTGGAGATATGCATACTCTATTAACCTCCGATCTTCGTCATCATTAGGCCGACGGCGTCCTTCGTGGTCTTGCGGCCGTCGACGATGCCGGAAACCTTGCCGCCGCACAGAACGAGAATGCGGTCGCACAGCTCCAGCAGAACGTCCAGATCCTCGCCGACATAGATGACACTGACGCCCTTCATCTTCTGCTCGGTCAGCAGATTGTAGATGACGTAGGACGTGTTGATGTCCAGACCGCGCACGGCGTAGGCCGTCATGAGAACAGCCGGGTTCTGCGCGATCTCGCGGCCGACGAGCACCTTCTGCACGTTGCCGCCGGAAAGACGGCGGATGGGCGTGCGATTGATATCCGGGGTGACGACCTCAAGATCGTCCACGATCTTCTGCGACAGGTCGCGCGGGAACTTGCGGTCGGTCAGCGGGCCCTTGCCGCGCCGGTAGGTGCGGAGCATGATGTTCTGAATGATGTTCATGCCGCCGACGAGGCCCATGCCGAACCGGTCCTCCGGGACGAAGGACAGCAGGAGGCCCTTGCGGATGATATCGAGCGGGTCCATGCCGTTGAGCAGACATTCGGTTCCGTCCGGCTCGATGTATGTAATTTTGCTGCCAGCCTCCAGCTTCTGCAGGCCGGAAATGGACTCAAGCAGCTCCTTCTGGCCGGAGCCTGCGATGCCCGCGATGCCGAGGATCTCGCCGCCCATGGCGGTGAAGGTCACGTCGTCGAGCATCTTGACGCCTTCCTTGTTCTTGACGGTCAGGTGCTCGACCTTCAGGCGCTCGGTCTGGTTCTCGTTCAGCGGACGGTCAATGTTCAGGGAAACGGCCCGGCCGACCATCATGTCGGTCAGCGACTGCTGGGAAGCGGTGGCAGTGTCAGTATCGCCGATGTACTCGCCCTTGCGCAGCACCGCCACGCGGTCAGATACGTCGAGCACCTCATGGAGTTTATGGGTGATGATGATGAGGGACTTGCCGTCCGCCTTCATGTTGCGCATGATGGCGAAGAGCTTGTCCGTTTCCTGCGGGGTGAGCACGGCGGTGGGCTCGTCCAGAATGAGGATATCCGCGCCGCGGTAGAGCACCTTGACGATCTCAACGGTCTGCTTCTGCGAAACGGACATATCGTAGATCTTCTGATTGGGGTCAATGTCGAAACCGTACTTGTCGCAGATATCCTTGACCTTTTTGCTTGCTTCGGCCAGGTCGAGCTTGCCTTCAAGGCCGAGGACGATATTCTCCGTTGCGGTGAAGAGATCGACAAGCTTGAAGTGCTGGTGGATCATGCCGATGCCGTGCTCGAACGCGTCCTTGGGGGAGGCGATCGTCACAGGTTCGCCATGAATGTAAATTTGTCCCTCGTCGGGGAAGTAGATGCCGGAGAGCATGTTCATCAGCGTGGTTTTGCCGCTGCCGTTTTCGCCGAGCAGAGATAAGATCTCGCCTTCGTGCAGCTCAAGGTTGATGGCGCTGTTCGCCACGACCTTGCCAAACCGCTTTGTTACATTCTCCATTTTAACTGCGCATGCAGCTCCCAAGGCGGTCACCCCTTCTTTTACCGGAGGGCAGGAAAAAAGCCCTTCAGTATTGTATTGATTCATGCTATATATTACCATAATTGACGTTCATTGTAAATGCGAAACGGAAAAAAATACAAAAAAAGTTAGAAGCGTACAAAATTTTTTAGACGTTTAACAGAAAGCAATAAAAAAAGAAAAAGATCGGGCTGCCCGCAGGCAGCCCGATCATGTAGTAGGGGAGAGATTAGCCGCCGAAGTTGGTGTCGAGCAGCTTGATGCCGTCGATCTGCAGATCGAAATAGGGAGCGGAACGGAAGGTGGACTCGGCAAAGTAACCGTCCACGATGACCTCGGTATCCGGTGCGCGGTCAGCGTCGGTGTCCACATCAGCCATGTAGGTGGTCATAGCCTGACCATCCACGGTGAAGGTGGAGCAGTCGAAGACGTGGAGTTCGCCGCTCTCGAGCTTGGCAGTCGCGTCGGCAATGGCCTCGGCGGTGCCCTCGGCGGCGACGTTCTCGTTCAGGTCGGTCAGGACGACGGAGCCGGTAGCAAGGGTGCCGGTCCAGTCAGCATCGATGGTCTCACCGTTCATCGCCTTGGTGATGGCATACTCATAGTAGGGAGCCCAGTCGATGCGGGAGGAGATCAGATAGGTGTTGGGGCAGGCGGCCTCGGTGGAACCGTTGTAGGAAACGTCGGGGACACCGGCGGTCTCGCAAGCAGTGGGAGCGCCCATGGAGTCAGCGTGCTGGGAAATAAGGACGCAGCCCTTCTGAATCAGCATCTGCGCGCCTTCCTTTTCCATCGCCTCGTCGTACCAAGAGTAGGTGAAGGTCACTTCCATCGTCGCGGAGGGGCAGACAGAGCGCGCGCCGAGGAAGAAGGAGGTGTAGCCGGACTTCACTTCCGCGTAGGGGTAAGCGCCGACATAGCCAATCTTCGCCTGATCTGCCGTAATCGTGCCGGCTTCGATCATTTCGTTCAGCTTCATGCCAGCCGCAACGCCCGCCAGATAGCGGCCTTCATAGATGGTCGCGAAAGCATTGTGGTAGTTGGGCAGGTTCTCGGTGTGCGCCTTCGTGCCAGTCGCATGGCAGAACTCGACTTCCGGGAACTCCAGCGCAGCCTGAATCATGTAGGATTCATGACCGAAAGAGTCCGCAAAAATGATGTCGCAGCCTGCGTCCGCCAGTTCAGCAGCTGCGTCGTAGCATTCCTGACCTTCGGGGATGTTGGTCTTGGTTTCGTAGGCGATGCCCAGCTTCTCGCAGGCAGCATCCGCAGCCTTAATAAAGTTCAGGTCATAGGTAGAGTTCTTGTCGTGCAGGAAGATGAAGCCAACCTTCAATTTGCTGGTTGCAGAATTGGTGGTGTCTTCTTTCTTCTTGGTGTCGCCGCTGTTAGAAGAGCAGGCGGTGAATACGCCTACAACGAACAGGACACTGAGAAGAACTGCAAGTACTTTTTTTGCCATTTTCATTCTCGATTCCTCCGAAAAAAATATTTATTATCAGAGCGCACGCTCAAATAACCGCTTTAATCCCGAAAACAGATCTGCCCGGTGGTGTGGTCCATGGACTCCACGATGGCCAGGGACTCCACCCGAACACCCTCGGCACGCAGCTGATCGCCGCCGTGCTGATAGCCCTTCTCGATCACGGTGCCGCAGCCCACCAGGGTGGCGCCGCCTTGGTGCACCAGGTCGATGAGCCCCCGCAAGGCATT
>OHBW01000416.1_pt1 | contig 20422 bp, 13 predicted proteins | sample 1577411 | NCBI WGS metagenome assembly OHBW01 (sample SAMEA3879534, study PRJEB24766) | human gut metagenome | biome: human-associated habitat; feature: feces | place: USA | collected 1985/1987 | reverse complement strand
CAGGTCTCCCTCGTGGTTGGACTGCACACAGCGCACCTCCACGCCGAGCTTTTCCATCTCCCGGCGGTACCACGTCAGAAGGTCGCGGAGCTTACCCTTGTAGCTCTCGGATGAGGCCGCGATGAACGTGCCGCCGAGCACGCCGGACTTTTCATAAATAATGGGCTTGTGGCCGCGCAGCGTCAGCACGCGGGCAGCCTCCATGCCGCCGATGCCGCCGCCGACGATATGGACGGTCTTCGGATCGTTCGTCTTTTTGATATAGTGCTTGTCCCACTGCATCATTTCGGCGTTGACCGCGCAGCGCGCCAGATGCAGGGAGTCGCTCAGATCCTGATCATTCGGCACGCCCTTGTAGTGGCACATATTGAAGCAGCCGTTGTGACAGAGGATGCACGGGCGGATATCGTCCTCACGGTCCTCAAGCACCTTGGTGAACCACTCCGGGTCGGCCAGGAAATTCCGCGCAAAGCCCGCGCCGTCCAGCCTGCCTGCGGCAATGGCCTCCGCGGCAGCGTCCAGCGTCATGCGGCCCGCGCAGACAACGGGAATGTCGACGAACTTTTTGATGTGCTCGACCTCCGCCAGATTGCAGTTTTCGGGCATATACACCGGCGGGTGCGCCCAGTACCACGCGTCATACGTGCCGTTGTCGCAGTTGAGCATATCATAGCCCGCATCCTGCAAAAACTTCGCGGCGATCTCGGACTCGGCCATGTCGCGGCCCGCCTCGACATACTCCTCGCCGGGCAGCGCGCCCTGCCGGAAGCCCTTGGTCTTCGAGACGACGGAATAGCGCAGCGACACCGGGAAATCCGGGCCGCAGGCGGCCTTGATGGCCTTGACGATCTCAGCGGCGAAGCGGTAGCGGTTTTCAAGACTTCCGCCATACTCATCCGTGCGCTTGTTGACGTAGTGGAGCGTAAACTGGTCGAGCAGATAGCCCTCGTGCACGGCATGGACCTCCACGCCGTCGACGCCCGCGTCCTTCAAGAGCTTCGAGCTTTTGGCGAACGAGTCAATGAATTCCTGAATTTCCGCCTTCGTCATCTCGCGCGACGGCAGCTTATCCGACCACCGGTTGGGCGACGGGCTGGCCGAGGCCGTGATCTTGTCGAGATCCATGACCGGCTTCGACAGCACGCGCAGCACGGGATTGTTGTAGAGCTTTTCCATCATCTCGGACACGGTAAAGCTGCGGCCGAAGCCCGCCGTCAGCTGCACGAACAGCTTCGCGCCCGTCTTATGGAACTCCGGCATCCACTTTGCCAGATCGTCGTACATCTTCTTATTCTTGTGCAGCCACTGGCCGTACATCGGATTATACACCGGCTGACAGCCGGGCAGGACAAGACCGGCATTGTTTTTCGCAACTTCAAGGATAAAGCGCGCGCCGTCCTTGTCAAAATGGTTCCATTCCATCCAGCCGAACAGATCCGTGCCGCCCATGCTGGTGAGCACGATGCGGTTCTTGAGCTCGACCTTGCCGATCTTCCACGGCGTCAGCAAGGGCTTATAGCTTTCCTTCAAAACGATTCTCCCCTTTTCGTTTTTTGATGTGCGGACGCTTCCGCGTATGGATCTGATCCCAGTTTAAACGAAGACCGGCAAAATGTCACGGTTTATTTTCATGAATCTGCCCAAAAGCACCGCGAATCCCTTGACAGGGTACGCCCCTGTACGTATGATAAGCCTATAAATTTTATATGTAATCGAGGATGCTATGCTCAATCAATTTTCAAGAACGCAGCTTCTGCTCGGCACGGAGGCCATGGAGAAGCTGAAGCGTGCGCGCGTGGCCGTGTTCGGCATCGGCGGCGTGGGCGGCTATGTCTGCGAGGCGCTTGTGCGCAGCGGTGTCGGCGCGTTTGATCTTGTCGACGACGACAAGGTCTGTCTGACGAACCTCAACCGGCAGATCATTGCCACGCGCAAAACCGTCGGCAAGTACAAGGTCGAGGTCATGCGCGAGCGCATTCTGGAGATCAACCCGGACTGCGATGTGCGCGTGCACCAGTGCTTCTATCTGCCGGAGACAGCGGATCAATTCAATTTTTCGGACTATGACTACGTGGTCGACGCCGTCGACACCGTCACAGCCAAGGTCACGCTGGTTCTTGAGGCGCAGAAGGCGGGCGTGCCCATCATCAGCTGCATGGGCGCGGGCAACAAGCTCGACCCGACCCGCTTCCGCGTGGCCGATATTTACAAAACCAGCGGCTGCCCGCTTGCGCGCGTGATGCGCACGGCGCTCAGAAAGCGCGGGGTCAAGCATCTGAAGGTCGTCTATTCCGATGAAATTCCCACAAGACCCATCGAGGATATGTCCATCAGATGCCGCAGCCACTGCATCTGCCCGCCGGGCGCAAAGCATAAGTGCACCGAGCGCCGCGATATTCCCGGCAGCACGGCCTTCGTGCCGTCGGTGGCAGGACTGATCATCGCGGGCGAGGTCGTAAAGGATCTCGTAAAGGGCTGAGGAGGGGTTTTATGAAGCTCATGATCGCATCGGATATCCACGGCGCGGCGGGGTACTGCCGTGAGCTGCTTGACGCGTTTGACCGGGAAGGGGCCGATAGGCTTTTGCTGCTGGGCGACATTCTCTACCACGGCCCGCGCAACGATCTGCCGGATGAATACGCGCCCAAGCAGGTGCTGGCCATGCTCAACGAGCGGCGCGAACGCCTCTTCTGCGTGCGCGGCAACTGCGACACGGAGGTCGACCAGATGGTGCTGACCTTCCCGATCCTGGCCGATTACAGCATTTTCCCGGCCGGAAGCTGCCTGATCTACGCCACGCACGGCCACGTCTATAACACCGCGCACCTGCCGCCGCTCTGCCCCGGCGATATCCTCCTGCACGGCCACACGCACGTGCCCGCGTGGGAGCCGTTCGGCGAAAACAACCTCTATCTCAACCCCGGCTCTGTCTCCATCCCGAAAAACGGCTCCGCACATGGCTATATGACGCTGGAGGATGGCGTTTTCGAATGGAAAACGCTCTCCGGCGAGGTCTATCACACACTGACACTGTAACATTTTTTTGCAAACTGATGCCCCCGGCGAGAGCCGCCGGGGGCTGTTTTTACGGTTCCAGAAGCCTGCGGGCCTGCGTGAAAAATTCTTCGCGGGAAAACAGGACGTTGAGCGCCTGCAGCAGCGCGTTTGCGCTCATGTGCGCGGGCAGGCTGAGCGCCTTTAAAAGCGCGGCGCGCTTTTTTGCGCTTTCAGGGCCGCCGGAAAGGCCGAGGGCGAACAGATCCTGCTTGGTGATCGGCTCCCTTGCGGGCGGAGGCGTACTGCCGTCTGCAAATTCAGCGCCTGCATCGCGCAGGGCTTTGAGAAGAATTTCGGGCGTCATGCCCTCCACGCCGAGCAGCCCTTCTTTTCCGGGGGCTGCTTTTCGTTTTTCTTTGCCGGGAAGATCGGGAATATACGCGTGCAGCACGCCCGTTTCCGGCAGCGCGCTTTTGAGCGTGTTGCGGATGAGAAACCCCGCGCCGTCCGAATCGGTCAGGATCACAAGGCCGGTCGTCTGTGCGGCCTGCTGCAGCAGGCGCAGGAGGGCCGGGTCTTTCATATCGGCGAAGCCGTTTGTTGTAAAAATCGCCGTGTCAACGATCTGGCGGAGCGTATTCTGATCGTATTTTCCCTCGACGACGATAGCCTGCCGGAGCTTTTGTTTATCCATGCTGCGCCTCCTGCGCAAGCCGGACGAGCAGCAGCTCCAGAAGCTGCTCCTGTTCGCCTGCGCTCGTCTTCATGGCGAGGTCCGTATCCAGAACCAGCTGGATGGCGCTCTGGCAGAAGCGGTCGGTCACACGGCGGGCCGCCGTCATGGTCAGACCCGCGGGATAGCTCTTGAGCCCCGTCAGCTCCATCAGCTCCTTCTGTCCGCCGCCAGAGGAGAGAATGACGCGCGCGTAATAAAGCCTGCGCAGCTGCGCGCCGATGGCACCCAGCACGGCGATGGGGTCGGTCTGCATGGCGTAAAGCTCCTGCAATTTAAAGAGGGCCTTTTCAAAATCCCGGTTCACGACGGCATCGCTGATGTCAAAGGTCTGCGCGCTGAGCGCCGGAATGACCACTGCGTCAATGGCCCCGCGCGTGATGGCCTCGCCCTCCTGATAGGCGGCGATCTTGTCGATCTCCCCGCCGAGCGTGGTCATCAGCCCGTCGGTGCGGAAGATCAGATACTGACACAGCTCGTCCGTGACGCTCTTGCCGTGCGCGCGGAAGTGGCGCGTGATCCACGCGCACAAACTGCGCTCGGACTGCTTGCCGAACGAAACGATCTGCGCGTGCTCCTTGACGGCGGCCGCCAGCTTTTTCATCGTGCTGTTGATCTTAAATTCCACCGTGTCATAGACGAACAGCACGCAGCAGTAATCCGGGATATCGGACAGAATGGCGGCATATTGCTCCCGCGCGCCCTCCGGCTGCTTGAACAGGTCGACGTCGTCCACGCGCACGAGCGTCCGCTCGGCCATCATGGGCATGGCGTCGATCGCGTCGGCCAGCGCCTGCGGCGTGCAGTCGTCGGCGGAAAAGCGGTGGAAGTTAAACTCGCCCGCCGGGCCGTCGGTGAGTTTTTTCGTGGCAAGCTCCACATAATGGCTGCGCAGAAACGCTTCCTCGCCGCAGATAATATAAAAGCTGCCGAGCGTTCCGGCCTTCAGATCCGCTTTGAAGCGGCGCTCAGCCTCGGCAGCGGCGTCGTCAGGCTTTTTTTTTGCCATTTGCTTACCCCCTGATGGTGATGGTGCCGGACAGATCGGTGCGGAAGACCGCCGCGCCGGCTTTTTCAATGCGGCGGAGCGTTTCGTCCGCCGGATGTCCGAATCGGTTGTCCGCACCCACAGAGATGAGCACGGCCTCCGGCTTGACGGCGCGCAGAAGCGCCTCAGACGTGGACGAAGCCGCGCCGTGATGCCCCGCGACGAGCACGGCGGCACGCGGCAGCGCATGCGTGGATAGCAGCCGGTACTCCGCCTGCTCGGACAGATCGCCGGTCACTAGAATATCATATTTTTCGCCCGCTGCCAAGACGCAAAGCCCGGTATTGCTTTCCTCCGCGCTTCCGGTGGGCGCAAATATGCGCATGCCGTCCGGCAGCGTCAGATCGTTCGTGACAAACCGGATTTCAGCGCCCGCCTGCGCGGCGGCGAACAGGATTTTCGTGCGGAGGTTATTTTCCGGCGATACGTCCGGCACATAGAGCGTTTTGACGCGCACGCGCCGCAGAAGCTGCCGGACGCCGTTGCAGTGGTCTGCGTCAAAGTGCGTGAGAATGAGCCGGTCGACCTGCGTCACGCCGCGCGCAAGCAAAAACCGCGCGGCTGTCTCGCCGCTGGCATCCTCCTGCCCGCCGCAGTCGATCACGCTGACACTTTCCCCGCTGCGGCTGACGAGGCACTGTCCCTGCCCAACATCGAGCATGGAAAAGCAGGCCTCCGGCAGCGCGTAATCCGCGCAGGAAAGCCCCATGCAGCACGCCGTGACGAGCACGGCTGCGGCAGCGGCCTGCCAGAACTGGACGGCCCTCGGGCGCAGGGCCAGCAGAAGCGCAAGCCCATAGAGAAAGGCCGCTGCTGCGATCAGATATCCGTTTTCAAGATAAAGCGCCGCGAACGGGAGCTTTGCCGCGCTCCGCACGAGCAGCAGCACCAGCCGCACCGGCCAGCTCAGCGCCCATGCGCAGACGCCTGCCGCCGCCGGAAGGGCCAGCGCAAGCAGCGCCGTGAGCAGCCCGGCACAGAAAACGATCGAGAGCATCCAAAGCGCCAGCACATTCACGACCGGCGCGGCAAGCGAGACAGTTCCAAATTGAAGCGCCGTAATGGGCAGCGCGAAGACCATAGACGAGATCGTGCAGCAGAGCGCCGTCAGCATGGCACGCAGAAGCGAGCTGAGAACCGTTTTGGGGCGCAGCAGGCGCGTAAGGAACTGGTTTTCCGAAAGGCTCCGGTAAAGTCCGCCCGCAAAGAAGACGATCCCCGCCGTCGAAGCGAACGAAAGCTGCAGCCCCACGCTCAGAAGCGACCACGGGTTCTGCATCAGCAGCACAAGAAGGGCTGCACAGATAGTCGTCGGCGGGTCATTCTCCCGGCGCACGAGCGGCGCGCACAGGACCAGCGCCTGCATCACGCCTGCACGGACTGCGGAGGCGGGTGCGCCGGTCATGACAATGAAAAACGCGGCGGCAGGCAAGCCGAGCGCCGCCGCAAGCCGGTGGTTCCCGCCGCAGAGCAGCAGGATCATGCCGAGCAAAATCGAAACGTGCATACCGGACACGGCGACGGCATGGTAAATGCCCGCGATGGCCAGATCGTTCTGATCCTCGTAGCGGAGCCCTGTTTTATCGCCCAGCAGCAGCGCCTGTACAAAGCCCGCCGTGTCAGACGGGAATGCGGACTGGATCGCCGCGCGGAGGCGTTCGGCAAACAGAGCCGGGGCAAGCCAGACTGATGCGCGGCCCGGCTCGGCGTGCAGCGTTTCGCGGCAGCTTGCCGTCAGGAATACGCCGCGCGACAGATCGTAATCCTTGCCGCGCAGATGCTTTTCCTGCGCCGTGGTGAACTTTGCCGTGCCGGACAGGAGGCTTCCGGGAAGGATCTCACCGTCGGCCTCGTCAAAGTAAATGACCGCCGTGCAGCTTTTTCCGTCCAGCGTCAGCCGGGCGGAGACGGACTGCCCGTAGCTGCTTTCCTGCGGCGCGGCCAGCGCCTGCGCGGAAAACGCGGCTGTTTCGCCGGAAAGGTCTGCAAACGGGCGCAGAAAAAGCGCCTCGTACCCACGGCACCAGGCAAATCCGGCCAAAAGGCCCAGCACGCAGACCGCCGCCCGGCGCAAAATCGGACGCCGGAGCAGAAACAGCAGCGCACAGACCGCTGCAAGCGCGGCGAGCAGCACGCCTGGCGCACCGTGCAGCAGAAACAGATACAAACCAGCGGCAGCGGCGAAGCCGCCGGTGAACAGGCAGAGCCGTCGCATGGGCCGTCTCCTTCAAAAAGCAGAAAAACCGGGCGCACTGCGAGCAATGCGTCCGGTTCTGACAGGCTTATTCTTCTGTCTTGGGGGCGTCCTCGGCGGGAGCTTCCTCAGCGGGGGCTTCTTCCGTCTTCGGAGCCTCGACGGCGGGCGTCTTGTCAGCCTTGGGCTCGTCGTCGGCGACAACGATCTCAAAATCGTCGTCCGTGGGAGCGGCCTCGGTCTCGGCGGGCGCTTCGTCTTCGCGGAGGGAGGCGATGAAGTCCTTCAGCTCGGCGATGGCCTTCTTGGACTCGTCGATCTTCTGGCACCACGGCAGATACTCGGCAGTGTCGAGCTCTTCACCGACGGCATAGTCGCGGTAATACAGCTTGCCCAGCTCGATCTCGGCCTTTTTGACCTTGTCTTCCTCGGCATAGATGGAAATGTTGGCCTTTGCGACGGCAGCCAGCTCCTTCGCCTTTGCGGCGGCAGTCTGGGCGGCCTCTACGGCAATGTTCTTTGCAGCTTCAAAATTTTCAGAAAAACGCATGGAGAAGCTCCTTTCAGCAGCATATTTGCTTTGTTATTTCCTGTAGTATACCACCTGCCCGAAAAAAATGGAATAGGCAAGTGATGCGGAATGTCAGTTATTTTGTAAATTTTCTTTTAATCGGCCTGCTTTTCATCCGCCTGCGGTTCTTCGCGTTTGCGGTTGACGTAGAGTGATTCGCGCGCGGGCTTCTTTTTGACGAGCACCCACGCGAGGATTCCCGCCGCAGCAAGGAAGGAAACTGCCGCCACAAGCTGGCTGACGCGGATGCCGGTAGAGAACAGATACAGACTGTCGGTGCGCAGCCCCTCGATCCAGACGCGGCCAAGGCCGTACCACGCCACATAGGCAAGGAACACCTCGCCGTCGAATTTCCGCTTCTTCGAGAAGAAATGCAGGCCGATGAAGCCGATCAGGTTCCAGACGGATTCATAGAGGAACGTCGGGTGGTAATACGTCACGACGCCGGACGCATCCTGCAGGCCCATCTTCAAAAACGTATCCGTGACAGCGCCGTGCGCCTCGCGGTTCATAAAGTTTCCCCAGCGGCCCATAAGCTGGCCGATGATGACGCCCATGCCCGCCACGTCGAGCAGGACGGGAGCCGGAATTTTCTTGCGCTTCGCAACGACGAGCAGCGTGATCGCGCCGCCGATGATGCCGCCGTAGATGGCAAGTCCGCCCTCCCAGATGTAGAGGATGGAAATGGGATCGTCGGCGTAGAGCTCCCAATAGAAAATGCAGTAATACAGCCGGGCGCAGATCACGCCGATGGGTACGGCCCAGAGGATCATGTCCAGCACGTCGTCCTGCGTGATGCCGAAGTCCTTCGCCCGCGCGAGCATATAGAAAACAGCGAGCAGGAACCCGGCGGCAATGATGATGCCGTACCAGTAGATGTCCTTCCCGAAGACCGTAAAGGCCACGGGGCTTGGATTGATCTCGATGCCGAGATTCGGGAATGTGATGGGAGATGCGAGAAACATATGAATTCCTCCTAATGAATTGAGCGGCGGATGCCTCCGGCGGCCCTGTCTGTTCTCTCGCAAGAGAAAAGACAGGGGAGAAAGAGTGCTGGGACGCGTTTGGTGCCTGCTGCGGGTACAATTCAGGCGAGGACCTGAATTTTAGTCCCTGCGAACACACCAAGTCACCTTACGTGCGCTGTGGTACGCGCCGCCTGTTATGGTACAACAGATTTGTAGGTAGCTGCGTTTTAATATCTGCGGTAAAAACGCTTTGCATTCGAAATTTGCAGGGCAGTACGGATTCACCGAAGATTTCCGTTAAAATAGTGCATTCTGCCGGGCCGATGTGGGCATCAGCCCCTGCAATTGGTGCGTCCAAAATCTACGCTTCTTCCGGCGCAGCAACGCTGAGCGCGGCGCGTTCCGGTGTGACTGTCTGCGTCAGCAGCGCTTCTGTGTCGGAAAGCGTGATGGAATCCAGCAGATCAAACTCGCAGAAGCAGTCTCCGCCTGCGAATATGGCCTCGCATATACGATAGCAGGTCGATTCGAATCCGTCAAGCTCCCGCAGGAGTCTGCCGCGCACGGATTTTTTCAGCCGTGCAAAGCGCTCCGGCGAAAAGCTGGTCTTCGGCGCCTGCAAAATGGCCTCCAGCACCGCCTCCGGGTCACGGCCCGCGCCGCCGGCCTGCAAAAACGCCGCGCCGGGTACGCGTGTGAAGCCGGAGGAAAAGTCCGCGTCGATCAGGCCGCGTGTATAAAGGTCTTCGTACAGCGCGGAGCTTTCGCCCAGCAGCAGCTCTGCGGCAAGCTGTCCGGTCAGCTCCTGCCGGAGCGGGTCGGCGGACGGCGCGGTCTTGAAGCCGATGGCAAACACCGGCTGGCTGACCGGGAGCGTCCGACGCGTTCTGTGCCGGAACGCGCGAGCAGGCTCCGCTTCACCGCAGGGACGCGCGGGAGGCGGCGAGAAGTCCGGCGGCAGGACCTCCCGCGCAAGGCGCGAGACGAGCTCCGCGTCCACGTCGCCCATGACGGTGAGCGCCATGTTGGACGGGACGTAAAACGCGTCAAAGCAGCGCCGCAGCAGCTCCGGCGTGACGGCGCGGATGGAGCGGCGGGAGCCTGCGATGGGGATGCGGATGGGGTGGCGGCGGTAGAGCGCGCGGCACAGCCGCTCCTGCACGCAGTCCTCGGGCGAATCATCATAGAGCGCGATCTCATCGGCAATGACGGCGCGCTCCGCTGCCATTGCTTCCGGCGGGAAGTACGGCGTCGAGGCCATGCGCAGAAGCAGGCGCAGACAGTCCTCAAAGTGTTCCGTGCAGGTGAAATAATAGACGGTCATCGCATAGTCGGTAAAGGCGTTCGTCTCCGCGCCGAGGCGGGAAAATTCCGTCTCCGGGTCGCAGTCCGGGAGGCAGAACATCCGGTGCTCGAGAAAATGCGCCGTGCCGTCCGGCACGGTCTGCCAGCCGCCGCCTTGCGGAAGCTGTGTGTCGCATGAGCCAAAATTCACGCCCAGAAACGCGAATTTCCCGGCAAAGCCCGGCCTCGGCACGACGCGCAGACGCAGGCCGTTCGGCAGCGTTTCCAGATAACAGCGCTCACCGAGCGCGGGATAGTCCTTCCAGCTCATGCTTCCTCCAGCGTATAGACCGCATCGGGCCGCACGCGCCGCGCAGCGGCGCAGACGTCCTCCGCCGTGACGGCGCAGAGCGCTGCGGCCAGTTCGGCGGGGCTTTGCGAAATGCCCTCCGCTGCCCGGCCTGTGTAAAATTCATCGAGCCTGCCGGGGCTGTCGCACAGCAGCCGCAGATCGGAAAGCAGCCCCGTGCGGGCCGTTTCCAGCTCAGACTGTGAAAAGCGGCCCGCGGCCAGCTCCGCAAGCTGATGCAGAATTTCCTGCTCGACAGCGGGCAGATCCGTGCGTCCGCAGCCTGCGGACGCAGCGAGAATGCCCTTGTGTCCGTCGTACCAGCTCCCGGCCTCGTAGCACAATGCCATCCGCCCGCGCACGACGGTATAGAGCCGGTTCTGTTCACCTCCGCCGAGCATCGCGTTCAGAAGCAGCATCGCGGGATATTGCGCGCTTCGCAGCGTCACATCCGTGCGGAAGCCCAGCGAGATCCGGCTCTGCGCAAGCGGCATAACTTCAGAAAACCGCCGCAGCGCCTGCGGCTGCGGGCCGGGGTTTGTTCCGACCGGGACGCAGGCCGTGCGCGGCAGATGCGCCAGAAGCGGCTGCAGCAGCGCCTCCGCTTCTCCGACGGATTTGCTGCCGAGATAGAAAAGCTCCACGCGCGACGAGGCCAGCACCGACTTATCGTGCGCCCAGAGCGTGCGCACGTCGATTTTATCAAGCTCTTCCGGCTCTCCGAGACGGCCGCAGGCGTAGCGTTCGCCCCGGCACATGGCCCGGAGCAGCTGCCGCTCACAGTACGCGCTCTTGTCGTCCAGTACGCTCTGCATGGCGTTTTGCAGATTCCGGCATTCCTGCGAGACAAGCTCCGGCACGAACGCGCCGTGTTCCGTTCGCGGGCAGAACAGCAGCTCGGAGACAAAGTCCAGCAGGTGCGAAAAAACGGCCTCGCCCGCATATTGGTCTTCCAGACAGTCGGCAAACAGGCCCGTGAGCTGAATTTCTCCCTTTTTGCGCACCAGCGCACCGATGGACGCGCCGTGCAGTTCGTCCAGCCGGTCGGCGATGACGCGGATGGAGGGCGTTTTTTCGCTGCCGCGCAGGAGTACGCTCGGCAGCAGCGCGTTCATGGCCGCCTCGCCTGCGCGAAGCGGCCTGAGGAAGCTGAGGCTGAAGCAGGCGGTCTTGAACCGCCCGTCCTGGATCGACGTGAGGAACACGCCCGGCAGGAGCTCTTTTCTTGTCGTCATGTTATTTCTTGTCTGCCTCCGTGCGCAGGCGGATGATCTCGTCGCGCAGGACGGCGGCATATTCGTATTCCATCATGTGCGCGGCCTTGCGCATCTGCGCTTCGAGCTTTTCAATCTCACGCGCAAGCTCCTGCCGCGTCATCTTTACGCCGCCCTTGCCCTTGTGTTCCGGCGTGGGGGAGGCGGAAATTTCAATGAGGTCGCGGATGGATTTTACAATGGTTTTCGGCACGATGCCGTGCGCCCTGTTATAGTCGTCCTGGATCTGGCGGCGTCTTGCCGTCTCGTCCATGGCGGCACGCATGGCGGGCGTGATCTTATCCGCGTAGAGCAGCACACGGCCCTGCGCGTTTCTGGCCGCGCGTCCGATGGTCTGGATAAGACTCGTTTCCGAGCGCAGGAAGCCCTCCTTATCGGCGTCGAGGATCGCGATCAGCGACACCTCCGGCAGATCAAGTCCTTCGCGCAGCAGGTTGATGCCGACGAGCACGTCAAACTTCGCCATGCGCAGGTCGCGGATGATCTCCATGCGCTCCATAGCCCCGATGTCCGAGTGCATATAGCGCACGCGGATGCCGTTTTCAGTCAGGTATTTCGTCAAGTCCTCTGCCATTTTCTTCGTCAGCGTCGTGACGAGCGTGCGCTCGCCCTTGTCCGTCGTGGCGTTGATCTCGCCGATCAGATCATCGATCTGCCCCTCGATGGGGCGCACGAAGACCTCCGGGTCAAGAAGGCCCGTGGGCCGGATGACCTGCTCGGCGATCTGTCCGGCGCGGGAACGCTCATACTCGGCAGGCGTGGCGGAGACGTAGATGGCCTGATGGATGCGGTCTGTAAACTCGTCGAAGGTCAGAGGGCGGTTATCATACGCCGACGGCAGGCGGAAGCCGTAGTCGACAAGACTTTTCTTGCGCGCGTGATCGCCGTTATACATGGCGCGCACCTGCGGCAGCGTGACGTGGCTCTCGTCGACGAAGAGGATGAAATCGTCGGGGAAATAGTCCAGCAGCGTCGTCGGCGGGGTGCCGGGGGCGCGGCCGGCAATAACGCGGGAATAATTTTCAATGCCGGAGCAGAAACCGATCTCCTGCAGCATTTCCAGATCGTACTGCGTCCGCTGGCGGATGCGCTGCGCCTCAAGCAGCTTGTCGTGCTCCTCGAAAAAGCGCACCTGCTCCCACATTTCGGCCTCGATGTCCTTCATGGCGCGGGCCATTTTCTCTCTCGATGCGACGTAATGTGACGCGGGGTAGATGGCGACGTGGTTCAGAATGCGTTCCGGCACGCCGGTGACGGCGTTGACCTCGGAAATGCGGTCAATTTCATCGCCGAAAAACTCAATGCGGATGGCCCGGCCAGACCAGTAGGCGGGATAGACCTCCAGCGTATCGCCGCGCACGCGGTAGGCGTTGCGGACGAAGTTGAGGTCGTTGCGCTCATAGCGGATCTCGGTCAGCTTGCGCATAAGCTCGTCCCGGTCGTATTCCATGCCGGGGCGAAGCGAAATAACCATGTTTTTATAGTCGATCGGGTCGCCCAGGCCGTAGATACACGACACGGACGAGACGACGATCACGTCCCGGCGCTCGGACAGCGCACTCGTCGCGCTGTGGCGCAGGCGCTCGATCTCGTCGTTGATGGCGGAGTCCTTTTCAATGTAGGTGTCCGTCTGGGCGATATACGCCTCAGGCTGGTAATAGTCGTAGTAGGAAATGAAGTATTCCACGGCGTTTTCCGGGAAAAACTCGCGGAATTCCGAGCACAGCTGCGCAGCCAGCGTCTTGTTGTGCGCGAGGACCAGCGTGGGCCGGTTGACGTTGGCGATGATATTCGCCATGGTGAACGTCTTGCCGGAGCCGGTCACGCCGAGCAGGACCTGATCGCTCAGGCCCATGTTGAGTCCCCGCGTCAGCGCCTCGATGGCCTGCGGCTGGTCGCCGGTGGGCTTGAATTGGGAGTGCAGCTTAAAGTTCATACGGGTCCTCCAGAATGCCGTCGTCGCGCAGGGAGACAAAATCGTCGTCCGCGACAATGATATGGTCGGCCAGCACGATCCCGACTGCCTCCAGCGCCGCCTTTAATACCAGCGTGGTCTGCCGGTCCTCGGGACTGGGCAGCGCAAGGCCGCTGGGGTGGTTGTGCGCAAGCACGACGGAGGTCGCGTTCGCGTCCAGCGCAGCCTTGACGACCTTGCGCGCGGCGATGGACGCGACGTTCACGCCGCCACGGTGGATGAGCACGCAGTCGAGCGCCTTGCACTTCGCGTCGAGGCACAGAAGGTACACGACCTCCTCGCTTTCGCCGTGGAAGTACGGCAGCAGATACTGGCCGCATTTGGACGTGGTGTCCAGAATCTCGATCTGTGCGCTGCGGCTCATGAGGCAGCGCCGCGCCACCTGCGGCACGAGCCGGATCAGCTGCGCGGCGGCGTCTCCGACGCCGTTTACTTTTTTCAGCTCGGATTCCGGCGCGGAAAACACGCTGTCGAGCGTCCCGAAGCGGCTTAAAAGCGCGTGCGCTGTCGGGTTCGTATCGCCGCGCGGCGCAGCGTAATACAGCAGCACCTCCAGCACCTGCACGTCCGAAAGGGAGTCCATGCTGCTGGTTTTGAGCTGCCTGCGCATCCGGTCGCGGTGGCCGTCGTGAATGGACATGGGCGTCTCCTTTCCGCTTCCGCTCACATCAGCGGCGCGAGCAGCCGCAGCAGCGCCCGCAGCACACGCTGCGTCAGGTGCGTATGGCGGCACTGCTCGGCTGTGATCTCTCTGCACTGGGGAAGCGTCTGTTCAAAATCCGCCTGCACCTGTGCGTTCACAGTGGTGTCATAGAGATACACGGCGTCTTCAAAATGCAGATACAGGCTGCGGAAGTCCAGATTGACCGTGCCGACAACAGCCTGCTTCGTGTCGGCCAGATAGACCTTGGAGTGGATGAAGCCCGGCGTATATTCGAAGATACGCACGCCTGCGCGCGTCAGCTCCTCATAGTTTGCGCGCGTGACCGCGTGGACATACCATTTGTCCGGGATGCCGGGCGTGATGATGCGCACGTCGACGCCTGTTTTTGCCGCGACGCACAGCGCCGTGGTCATTTTATCGTCCAGGATCAGATACGGCGTCATGATCCACATCCGCTCCTGCGCAGAGGAAATGACGGACTGCAAAATCGTTGCACCGACGTCCTCGTTGTCGAGCGGACTGTCGGCAAACGGCTGGAGAAAGCCCGTGCCGCCCCGCTTTTCCGGATAGTCTGCGCGGAAGCGGCTCACATCCTCCTCCGATCGGTCAACGTAGCCCCAGAGGGACAAAAACATGACCGTCATTGACCACACGGCCTTGCCGCGCACGAGAATACCGCAGTCCTTCCAGTGACCGAAGCGCTTGTATTCGTTGATATATTCGTCGGCCAGATTGACGCCGCCGGTAAACGCGGCCTTGCCGTCGATGATCAGAAGCTTGCGGTGGTCGCGGTTATTGAGGCGGGCGGAAAGGATCGGGATATAGGGGTTGAACGCGTGGGCGCGGATGCCCATCTCGCGCAGCTTTTTCGCGTAGCCCATGGGAAGCCGCGTGATGCAGCCGAAATCATCGTATACGACGCGCACGTCGACGCCTGCCGCCGCCTTTTGGCGCAGAAGCTCCAGCATGGGGTCCCACATCTTGCCGGTGGCGATGATGAAAAACTCGATGAAAATATAGCGCTCCGCCTTTTTGATCTCCTCCAGCATCGCAGCGTAGCAGCTTTCGCCGCTCGGGAAATACTCCGCGTCCGCGTCGTCGTAGATGGGGTAGCCGGAGGCCGAGAGCAGATAGCGCGCGTGGTTGAACGCGGGCGTTTCAGCGGCGGCCAGCTCCCATAAGGGCGCTTCGTCCTGCCGCAGCTGCTGCATGGTGACGGCCTCGATCGACTGCATCTTCCGGTGCTCGTAGCTGGAAATTTTGTTGCCGCCGAAGAGCAGATAGATCGTCAGTCCCGCCACGGGGAAGGCCAGAATCAGCACGATCCACGCGATCTTATAGCTGGGATTGACACCGCACGAGATGATATAAATAACGACTGCCCAGCTCAGCACGTTCATGGCGATCCGGATCCAGAAAAAGTCGGTCCGCAGATACGTCGCCATCACGATCAGAAATATGATCTGCAGCGCAATGCCGAACGACACCGCCACGACCCGCTGAAACACCAGCTTTAACAGGTTTCGCATACGCTTGCCTCCCCGCTGCTTGAATTTTCTATACTATAGCATGTTCCATCAGAAGCCGCAAGTCTCTGCTTTTGAGATTTAAAAACTTTTGTTTGAAAATCATGTTGTAGTTTTGAAAAGAATCTGGTATAATAAGCAGACTGATTTCTTCGATTTCTCATTTTTCTACTTTTTCTACACAGGAGCGAACCATGGAAAACTGTATCCGCGTGCAGGGCGCGCGCGTCAATAATCTGAAGAATATCTCCGTTGAAATTCCGCGCGACAAGCTGGTCGTCCTGACCGGTCTGTCCGGTTCCGGCAAGTCGTCTCTGGCCTTTGACACGATCTTTGCCGAGGGCCAGCGGCGGTATGTCGAGTCGCTGTCGAGCTACGCGCGGATGTTCCTCGGCCAGATGGACAAGCCGGATGTTGACTCCATCGACGGCCTATCTCCCGCTATCTCCATCGACCAGAAGACCACCAGCCGGAATCCCCGCTCGACGGTCGGCACGGTCACGGAAATTTATGACTATCTGCGACTTTTGTGGGCGCGCTGCGGCACGCCGCACTGCCCGAAGTGCGGCAAGGAGATCCGCTGTCAGACGGTCGACCAGATCGTCGATCAGATCATGGGGCTGCCCGACCGGACAAAGTTCCAGATTTTATCCCCCGTCGTGCGCGGCAAAAAGGGCGAGCACCAGAAGGTCTTCGAGGATGCCCGGCGCAGCGGCTACGCCCGCGTGCGCGTCGACGGGAGTTTGTACGAGCTGACGGAGGATATTGCGCTCGACAAGAATAAAAAGCACCACATTGAGGTCGTCGTCGACCGGCTCATCATGAAGCCCGATCTTGCCCGGAGACTGACGGATTCCGTGGAGACAGCCTCCAATCTCTCCGGCGGCCTCGTCATTCTCAACGAGCTGGACGGGGACAAAGACACGCTCTTCTCCCAGAACTACGCCTGCGAGGACTGCGGCATCTCCATGCCGGAGCTGTCCCCGCGTATGTTCTCGTTCAACAACCCCTACGGCGCGTGCCCGGTCTGCGCGGGACTCGGTACGCAGCAGGTCGCGGACCCGCTGCTCATCATCCCCGACCGCTCCAAGTCGATCCTGCAGGGTGCGATTCAGGCCAGCGGCTGGAACAACGTCCGCGACGACTCCATCTCCCGGATGTATTTTGAGGCGCTGGCGAAAAAATATCACTTTTCTCTGAGCGACCCCATCGATGCGCTGCCGCAGAAAGCGCTCGACGTCATTCTCTACGGCACGGGCACGGAAAAGCTCACGATCTATTATGAGCGCGCCAACGGGCGCGGCACGCTGGAGCGGCCGTTTGAGGGCGTTGTCAATAACGTCTCCCGGCGCCTCACCGAGACGCAGTCCGACGCCATGCGCAAGGAGCTTGAGGAGTGTATGTCCGAGCGCCCGTGCCCCAAGTGCCACGGAAAGCGCCTGTCCGACATCAGCCTTGCCGTCACTGTCGGCGGCATGAACATCATGGATTTCTGCGCCATGCCCATCTCAGAGGAGCTGAAATTCATCGACAATCTGAAGCTGACCGGCTCCATGGCCGTGATCGCGGAGCAGATCGTGCGCGAAATTCGCTCCCGGCTGTCGTTTTTGCAGGCGGTGGGCCTGAGCTATCTGACGCTTTCGCGCTCTGCCGCCACGCTTTCCGGCGGCGAAAGCCAGCGTATCCGGCTGGCCACGCAGATCGGCTCGAGCCTCATCGGCGTTCTGTATATCCTCGACGAGCCGTCCATCGGCCTGCACCAGCGGGATAACGACAAGCTGCTCGACACCCTCCGCCGTCTGCGCGACATCGGCAACTCCGTGCTTGTCGTCGAGCACGACGAGGACACCATGCGCGCCGCCGATTTCATCGTCGATGTCGGCCCGGGCGCCGGCGTGCACGGCGGCGAGATCGTAGCCGCAGGCAGCGTAAAGGATATCTGCAAGGCCAAGCGCAGCATTACCGGCGACTATCTCTCCGGCCGCAAGCGCATTGCAGTGCCCCAGACCCGCCGCACCGGCAACGGCCACTGTCTGACCGTAAAGGGCGCACGGGAAAATAACCTGCGCAACATCGACGTCAGCTTCCCTCTGGGGGAGTTCATCTGCGTCACCGGCATTTCCGGCTCGGGCAAGTCCAGCCTCATCAACGAGATCTTGTACAAAACGCTGGCCAGCGAACTGAACGGTGCCCGCTCCCGCGCCGGCAAATGCGATGGGGTAGAGGGGCTGGAGTTCGTGGATAAGGTCATTGGCATCGATCAGCAGCCCATCGGCCGCACCCCGCGCTCCAACCCCGCCACCTACACCGGCGTGTTCAACGATATCCGCACCGTATTCTCCCAGACGCAGGACGCCAAGATGCGCGGCTACGGCCCGGGACGGTTCAGCTTCAACGTCAAGGGCGGCCGCTGCGAAGCCTGCGAGGGCAACGGCATTCTGCAGATCGAGATGCACTTTTTGCCGGATGTATATGTGCCCTGCGAGGTGTGCAAGGGCGCGCGCTACAACCGCGAAACGCTGGAAGTAAAGTATAAGGAAAAGACCATTGCGGATGTGCTGAACATGACCGTGGAGGAAGCGGTGGTGTTCTTTGCCAACCAGCCCAAGATCGCCCGCAAGCTGCAAACGCTGCTGGACGTGGGTCTTGGCTACGTCACCTTGGGGCAGAGCGCCACCACCCTGTCCGGTGGCGAGGCGCAGCGCGTAAAGCTGGCCAACGAGCTTGCCCGCCGCGGCACCGGCAAAACGGTGTATATTCTGGACGAGCCCACCACCGGCCTCCACGCCGATGACGTGCGGAAGCTGTTGGAGGTGCTCCAGCGGCTCACCGATGGTGGCAATACGGTGCTGGTCATTGAGCACAACCTGGACGTGATCAAGTGTGCCGACTATATCATCGACCTGGGCCCGGAGGGCGGCGTGGGCGGCGGCACCGTGGTGGCCTGCGGCACGCCGGAGGAGATCGCCGCCTGCCCGGCGTCCTACACCGGCCAGTATCTGAAAAAATACCTGAAGTGACCGGCCTTTCCCCTGCCGCATAGGATAGGGCAGGGGGGGTGGCTGCATGGAGCTTTTACAGGACGGCGTGGTCGCCGCGCTGGCGGCCATCGGCGTCACGGCGCTGATATGGCTGGCGGCATCGCTGCTGCTGTGGCATGAGCGCCCGGTGGACGCGGTGTATCTGGTCCGGGTCTCCGGAGACGGGACGGGACTGGATGTGACGCTGCGCCGTCTGGCCCAGAGCCGCCGTCTGCCGGTGCTGCTGGTGGACTGCGGACTGACCGACGAGGGCCGCCGCGCCGCGGCGCTGCTGTCCGATATGAACACGAAATTGCTGACGCCCCAGGAGCTGGCGGCGTACTATACGGAGGAGAATACCACCGAACAGGGGAGGTGAGCCGATGGGCGAGCGCGTGACCGTGGAGGGCACCGTAGAGAACGTCATCTTTCATAACGAGGAGAACGGCTATACCGTGCTGCTGCTGACCGTGGAGGGCGAGGAGGAGCCTGTCACCGTGGTGGGCTGTATCCCCTGTGCCGCCGCCGGCGAAGGCATGACCGTCACCGGCGTGTGGAGCGTCCACCCCGTCCACGGCAGCCAGCTCACCGCCGAGAGCGTGGAGCGCCGGATGCCGGAGCGTGAGGAGGACATGATCGCCTACCTGTCCTCCGGCATCCTCAAGGGTATTGGTCCCGCCACCGCACAGCGGCTGGTGGAGCGCTTCGGCACGGACACCCTGCTGGTCATCGAGCAGGAGCCGGAGCGCCTGCGGTGCATCAAGGGCATCACCGCCCAGAGGGCGAAGGAGCTGTCCGACGCCTTCCGTGCGCTGACGGGCCTGCGCCAGCTGATGGAGTTCCTGGCCCGGTATGACCTGCCGGTGTATCTGGCCATGCCCCTCCAGCGCACCTACGGCGACGGGGCCATCCAGGCCCTGCGGGACGATCCGTATATCCTGTCCCGGGCCCAGTACGGGGTGGATTTTTCCATAGCGGACGAGATCGCCATCAGCCTGGGCTTTGACGGGGACGATCCCTGCCGCCTGCGGGCGGCGCTGACCTATGAGCTGGAGCACAACGCTGCCAACGGCCACGTGTTCCTGCCCCGCGAGAAGCTGCTCTTCGCCACGTCGCAGCTGCTGGCCGTGACGCCGGACGAGCTGGAGCTGGCGCTGGACAAGCTCATCGAGGGCTTCGGCGTGGTGGAAAAGACCATCGCCGGGGTACAGGGCTGCTATCTGCCCCGGCTGTACCAGGCGGAGACTTTCGTGGCGGAGCGCCTGCTGTCGCTGGTACGGACGCCGGTGGAGGTGCTGCCCCGGGCGGAGAAGGTCATCGACGATATCGAAAAGGAACAGGGCGTGGCCTATGCGCCTCTGCAGCGGCAGGCGGTGTGCCTGGCGGCCCAGGGCGGTATACTGCTGCTGACCGGCGGTCCCGGCACCGGCAAGACCACGGTTCTGAAAACGGTGATCGAAGTGTACCGTCAGCTCTATCCTCAGCAGAAGATCGTACTCGGAGCGCCCACAGGTAAGGCGAGCCGGCGTATGGCAGAGGCAACGGGAATCGATGAAGCGCAGACGCTCCACAGCATCCTGGGGCTTCACGGTGATTCGGAATCGAAGAAAGACCGGGAACGGAAACCGCTGGAGGCAGGGCTCCTGATCGTGGACGAGACTTCCATGGTCGATATGTGGCTGATCCATCAGCTCTTTTCACGCTTGCGCCCCGGCACCAAAGTCCTTTTGGTCGGTGACGCAGACCAGTTAGAGAGTGTGGGCGCCGGTGATGTATTTCACGAGCTGATCGGCTCCGGCGTTGTGCCAGTCACGGTGCT